>Ga0190304_1000025_pt1 | contig 64337 bp, 59 predicted proteins | sample 48700712_MG_FD_161670 | JGI IMG/M metagenome (GOLD analysis project Ga0190304, IMG submission 161670) | Hydrothermal vent sediment bacterial communities from Southern Trench, Guaymas Basin, Mexico - 4870-07-1--2_MG | ecosystem: Environmental > Aquatic > Marine > Hydrothermal vents > Sediment ...
CTGGCCGGGAAAAGCATGAGCCCCACAAGCATATGATAAAGTCCATAAGCAAATCCCCTCTCCTCCCTTCGAGATATATCTGCCACAAGAGCTCTCAGTGTGCCGTCAGTGAATCCATAATATATGCCGTACAATCCAAAAAGTATCCAGAGATATATATATTGATGGGTGCTGAGTCTTGCAAAGCCGAGATATACTATAAAATAAATAAAAAATCCCATAGCAATTGTGAGTCTTCGACCTATTTTATCTGATAAGGAGCCGAGGGGCATTGCTGAACCGGCATAAACAATATTGAAGAACATATATAAAATAGGTATCATCTCCGTTTTAAAGCCGATATTAGAAGCTCTTAGAATCAAGAAAGTGTTTGATGAATTCCCAAGAGAGAATACGAGCATCACAGCAAGTAATAATTTAAACTCTTTAGAAAGGCCCTTAAACCCCAGTTTTAGCTTTCTCAACTCCCTCTGTTCTCTTGGTTTCTCTTTAACAAAAAAGATAAGTGTGACAATTGCAAAGATCCCCGGAATAAGTGAAAGTAAAAACACAGACCTAACACTTACTGACACTGAGTAGTATTTTAAAAATATAGCAAGTAGAATATATGCTAAAAGAGGGCCGAAAACAGCCCCACCTGTGTCCATGGCCCTATGAAAGCCAAAGGCTCTTCCCCTGATAGTGTCATCTACCACATCCGCTATTAAAGAATCTCGAGGAGAAGTACGTATTCCCTTACCCACTCTATCAGCGAATCTTGCAGCGAGTACATGAATCCACCTTCCTGCCAGACCTATGGTGGGCTTTGCTATTGCAGATAAGCTATATCCAAGTAATACCAGAGGTTTCCTTTTCCTAATTCTGTCAGAAATATATCCTGAAAAAGTCTTTAATACACTTGCCGTTGCTTCTGCAATACCCTCAATAAGACCGAGAGCTTCAGCTCCTACACCCAAAACACTGGAAAGAAATATAGGAAGGAGAGGATATACCATCTCACTGGACATGTCAGTGAAAAAACTTACAAATCCGAAACCAATTACACTACCCGGAAGTTTCTTTTTCTCCATATCTCTTCTCCTTTTATCCCTTAATTTTTAATGTCAAATAAACTCTGCTTTTCCGTATACCAAAATTGACCTCTGTGGAACGGATCGACACTCCAAAACCGAAGGAATAAAAAAAGTCGTCCTTGGATATTGAACTTGTTGTTAAGCCTCCACGTAACCATATGGATTTGAAAGGCTTAAACTCAATACCTGCATTAAAAAAATCCCTAAGTTCTGAACTACTATTTTTTTCTCCTCCTATGCCCACCCTTACAAGATTGTGTGGATGGAAAACCACAGCTCCTCTAAATATTGTAGGTGGTCTGTCACTCTCGTAATCCTTGTAATACACTTTAGATATAATATTGATGCCGCTTAATCCGACATTTATATTCCCGAAGGTATATACAAAGCCTATATCCACACCATATCCATTTCCTGTATCAAGATTCAAGTTATAAGATTCTCCCCAACGGAGTGCTTCACCATATCTCACATAATAATACTTAAAGTTAAGACCTCCATAGAAATTAAAATAAAGCAATGAGGCTAAATTCAGAAGGAACTCGTCTACGGAATATATTATTTCGCCATCCTCATTAACAAGGTCTTTTCTGCTCACCGGGCGATAAGAAAGATTCACACCTCCTTCACCGATAAGAAAATAAGAGAAATATCTTCCTCTAATCTTTGATTCATAATTTAATACATCTTCTATGCTCTCATAGACGTAATCAAAACTAAACATGATAATTTCGCCCTGACTTAGTCCTGTAACTGCAGGATTGTAAAAACAGTATGCTCCTTCTTTCGCAACCGTAACCTCTCCTAAAGCCACACTAACCGCATCCGGAGAATCTCCTATAAAAGACCTGTTGGGTATAAGTAATAATACACTCAGTACCAGAACACCTATCATACTTCAATTATAAGGTAGCCTTTATAAATTAAAAAGTCTAATCAAGTCCTCTTTTTTCTCCAGAAAGGCCTGATATCCACTCTCTATGGCCGGCAGAGCCTTATGAAACTCATGAGAACCTATAGGGGCATCCACATTGATAAGCACTTCAGGACGTGATTGTCTTATTCGCTCTGCTATAACTTCACTCGTCATTAACTGTCCAGATTGAATAAGAATCATCATAACATTATACTCCCGTCGTTTGCTATAGGGAAATTTAAATACCCTGATGAGACGTGATTCATGAACTTCCTCTTCTTCAAATTCATCTACATTAACCTCCTGGATGGTGTATTCCAGTATGGGTAGGACATTCACTGCGATCTTAATAAATTCCCCACCGAACAACGAGGTAACTCGTATAGGTAGATTGTCAAGAATACCCCCATCTACTATAAGGGATTCTTTTCTTTCCACCGGGACAAAAAAACCTGGTATAGAGATACTCATCCTGATGGCAGTTACCAGGTCACCTCTCGTAATTACCAGTTCTCTGTTTTGCAACAAATCTACAGCAACAGCAGCATATTTTACAGGTAGATCTTCTATCTTTTGATTACCCAGGTAATTTCTCAGGAAATTAACAACATTTTTACCATCAACAATACCTTTAACTGACGGCCGCGGGGGGAAAAGTCTGGCAATTTTTATGGAATTCAGTTCACCGGCTATTCGTTGCATTTCATCTGCGGTGAAGCCACTAGCATAGAATCCCCCTACCAGAGAACCCATACTAGTTCCTATTATAAGGTCAGGTTTAATCCCCAGCTCCTCCAATCCCCTAATTACTCCAATATGAGCATAGCCTCTTGCTGCTCCTCCACTTAATATTAGAGCTACTTTCTTATTTCTATTCATTTTTTTGCCGTAGCAAATTATTTATTCTGGTCTCTAAGATTTTGTGAATATCTGGTAGAGAACCTACCATTCGAAAAACTATCTTTCCCTCTTTATTGATTATGTAATGTGTAGGTATTGCAGAAACCTTATATTTCTTAAAAATTTCGCCGTGGGCAAAAGCCTGGAGATACTTGAATTCTTGAGTCTTAAGAAAGTTCTCAACTCGAGTTTTGGAATCGGTAGTAAGTGCCACAAAGACAATATCTTTTCTATTCGAAAATTTTTCTACTAATTGATTAAGTAAAGGTATTTCTCTCTTACACGGAGCACACCAGGTAGCCCAGAAATTAAGAACCACAACTTTGCCTCTGAAATCATTCAAACTAACTTTTTCCCCTTCAATTGTCTCAACTTTAAAGTCGGGGGCTGTTTGCACAACTTGATTTTCAAGGGCAAGAATAGAATCAACTTTCTGTGTTATCAGATCGGATGAAATACCCTCCTTTTTAAACATTTCTTCAAGTTTCAACCGGATACTGCCTCTATCTCCACCTGTGACTATGGCATAAAGATAATATTTTCCTGCGTTATCATAATCCCCTTTTTCTGTGTATAGATCGGCGAGTACCACATGATCATCCGGTTCTGCAAAGAATTTCCCCCCTTGAAGTTCTATAACCCTTTCATAAGCTGCAATAGCATTGTCGAGATCCCCTGTTAATTCATTATATCTACCCAGTACCCGGTAAAAGCTGGTTTTGGTCCGATCTACTCGAGATTTCCTCTCCTCAACATCATAAAAGGGATATACGTAAAGCACAGAAATCCTATCAAATCTCTTAGATGCCTCCTGAAGTAATCTGCCCGCTTCCTCGAAATCTTTAAATCCTGAATCAATGTATAAAGATGCTTTAACTATATAAGGCATAGGATCATATGGAATAATGTTTATCAGTTGCTCGAGAGCATTAAGGGCCTTTGCAGTATCCCCATGCCAGATGGAAATATAGTAAAGCCAGTTGTATACAGTTGATAAAAACTGGGGGGCTTTGTCTATCCTTGAATATATATCGTCATATTTTGCAATAAAGTCTTCAAGCGTGGTCAGGGCCTGATCCGGAGGCATACGTCTGATATTCTGTAAAGTCCTCCTGTAAATAATATCCAGCGTCCTTGCATCTGGCTGAAATGATAGGAGTTTATTGTAATAACTATTTAATTCAGGAAAACCAAATAGCTCTGCAGTATTATACGCAAATCTGTATGCCGGTAAATCCTGTCTCACCATTAAAATAGAATCCACTGCCATTTTTACCCGATTTAAATATGATTGCTTTTCTTCATCAGGCGTGAGGTAAAGCTCATCAGAATAAATTCTTGAGAGGACCTCTATATTATCCGGATAGTATTGGAGTTCCATCCTGTAGTATTCCAGTGCTTTTTTCATTCTCTTTTTATGCTCTTTTTCCTCAAATGATTTCCTATAAGGTATCAACCCTTCTACTATAAGTCCTCTGTAAAAATAGGCATTTCTAACCGGTTTATTTTCTTCATAAAAAATAACGATGCCCTCCTCTTTTTCAGGCAAAATTCTATCATTCTCGTCTATTATTCTGTATTCAAGCAAAGAAGCAAGTGTATCAGTCTGTATCTTAAAAACATACACATTCCCTTCTAGAGATGGCGATACAACTTCATATTTCCAATCCATATTTTTCTTGTAGGTGACTACTTCGGCTAAAGGATGTTTTAGGTCTTCTCTCACCTTGATGATAACCACGTCTCCCGGACGTGGTCTATCCTTACTAACCTCAATCTTCTTTGCACAGGAAGAAAAAAGAAAGAGAGATAATATGAGAACCGATATCTTTTTGCTACTTTTTGTCATTTCTTACCTCCTGTATTTTTGCTGATTTCAAAAACTCCACAAATTCTGGATGTTCTACCTTTTCAATATTTTTTACATGGACATCTACTACAAGTTTCCCCTGTGATAGAAGCACAATCCTATCACATATGGAGGTAGCACTTCTAATGTCATGTGTAACCACAATAGCAGTCACATTTCTTTTTCTATTTAATTCACCTATTAGATGATTTATACGGATTCCTGTAACAGGATCAAGTCCTGCGGTGGGCTCATCATATAAAATTATTTGAGGCTGAGTTACAAAGGCCCTTGCAATTCCTACCCTTTTCTTCATACCCCCGGATAACTCATGAGGTAAAAGGTTCTCGATCCCCGGCAATCCCACTAACTCCAAAACAGTCTTGACTCTTATATTTATTTCGTCGCGTCCCAAGCCTCTCTGCTCAAGTGGAAGTGCTATATTCTCATAAACTGTCATAGAATCAAATAAAGCTGATCCTTGAAATACAAAGCCAAAATGTTTTCTAATTGCAAAGAGATCCTTGCGTTTTAATCTAGTTATATCCACTCCCTTAAAGAATATATGACCGCTATCGGCTTTTAAAAGTCCCACCATGGATTTAAGTAATACAGTCTTGCCTACGCCACTTTTTCCAAGAATGGCAACAGCTTCGCCTTCCTTAACTTCAAGACTAATTGCGTCAAGCACTTTCTTGCCTTCGAAGGACTTGGATAGATCAAGAAGTTTAAGAATTACTTCATCCATAAAGAATAACTCCGAGAAAATAATCTGCCATGAGAACCATAAGAGAGGATATTACAACTGCCCGGGTTGTAGCCTTCCCAACACCTACAGCTCCCTCTTTTGCAATATAACCAGAATAACTACCCACTGCTGCAATGATAAACCCAAATACAACACTTTTTAACAGCCCACCAAATAACTCAATTGAGTGGAAAAAGAGTTTAATTCCTTGGAAAAATACAGAAAAATCCAAATCTAGAATTAACTTTGATATAACCGCAGATCCCGTAATAGCAACAAAATCTGCCAGTACTGTCAAGAGCGGAACCATAATAAGTCCAGCAATTAACCTTGGTAGGATCAGAAAACCTGCAGGATCGATACCTATAACTTCCAACGCATCTATCTGCTCTGTAACCCTCATAGTTCCAAGTTCGGCAGCAATCCCCGCACCAACTCTTCCTGTGATAATTAAGGCTGTAAGTACAGGTCCAAGTTCAACCATCACTGCCTTAGCAACACCGGCTCCCAAGAAATCTAAAGGAGCATAATCTCTAATCTGATATGCAGTTTGGACAGAAGAAACCATTCCTGTGAAAAGAGATGCAAAGGTTACCAGTGGGATAGAATTCACACCAAAGAATTCCAACTGTCTCAGCAATTCTTTACGTATTTTGTACAGATTTGTAACGCCGAGAACACTGTCTTTCATTAAAATAAAAAACTCACCAATATGCGTTATTACTTCAATTAACTTTTTAATTACCATTTAAATCTTTCCAAAAAATGTGTATCAATATTTCCCTTTTGAAAATCTTCATTCTTAAGAAGTTTCAAATAAAAAGGTACCGTGGTTTTCACTCCTTTAATTATGGTTTCCTCAAGGGCCCGGTACAATCTTTTGATAGCTGAACTTCTATCTTCATCATGAACTATTAATTTCCCTATTAAAGAATCATAGTAAGGAGGGATTGTATATCCCTGATAAATATGAGTATCAATTCTTACACCAGGCCCTCCAGGGAAATGCAAGAATTCTATTTTACCGGGATTTGGAATAAAACCATTATCAGGGTCCTCTGCATTGATCCGTACCTCAATGGCATGGCCCTTAAAATTAATCTCCTCCTGGGTATGCGATAATTTCTCCCCCATGGCGATAAGAATCTGCATTTTTACAAGATCTATTCCGGTTACCCATTCGGTAACGGGATGCTCCACCTGAATGCGCGTATTCATCTCCATAAAGTAAAAATTACCATCTTCATCCAGTAAGAATTCCATAGTTCCTAGAGAATGATAATTAATAGCCTGTGCTCCTTTGATGGCTGCTTCCCCCATCTTGGTTCTCAAGTTTTCGTCTACAGCTGGAGAAGGTGACTCTTCCAGTAATTTCTGGTGTCTTCTCTGAATAGAACATTCTCTTTCTCCTAAATGAATAATATTACCGTGTTGATCAGCTGCAATCTGTATCTCAATATGTCGTGGGTTTTCGATATACTTCTCTATATACACCCTAGGGTCTCCAAATGATATCTCGGCCTCCTTTTGCGCCATGGAAAATGCTTTTTCCAGTGCATCTGGGTTTCTGACTATTCTCATTCCCCTTCCCCCTCCTCCACTGGCTGCTTTTATTATTACAGGGAGTCCAATATCTCTTACTATATTTCGGGCCTCAGATAGAGATCCAACAGGATTCTCAGTTCCAGGTAAAACAGGCACACCAGCTTCTTTCATTAATCTTTTTGCCTCTATTTTATCTCCCATAAATTGAATATGTCGGGAAGAAGGCCCTATAAAAATAAACCCACTTTTTTCAACAAGATCGGCAAAATCCGGGTTTTCCGCAAGAAACCCGTATCCAGGGTGTATTGCATCAACTCCAGATACTACAGCAGCGCTTATAATCCTTGAAAAGTTTAAGTAGCTATCCTGGGGTGGTGGTGGCCCTATACACACTGCATAATCTGCAAGTTCCACATGAAGTGAATCTTTATCTGCCTCTGAATAGATGGCTACAGATTCTACGCCGAGTTCCCTCAGTGCATAAATAATTCGAACGGCAATTTCTCCCCTATTGGCAACCAGAACTCTTTTAAACATGGGTTTATTTTAAAGCTAAAAAGGAAAGCCTACAAGATTGAGATTATCGTCTGTTCCTCTGATTTTAAACCTGTGAAATCCAGGAGATAAATCATGGTCTGTTTTAATTTCAAAATCTATGAAAGGGGCATCATACACACTCCTTATAGTCCCATCTTTGTGAACAATAACCTCCACTTCTTTGCCCACAAGACCTTCCTGTACTTTCTCCATAACACCTTCGGCTACCATTGAAGCAACTTCAAATCTTTCTTCTATGATATCTTCATCCACATCTTTTAACTTTGCACTAAGTGCTCCTTCTTCTTTTGAATATCTGAATACAGCTATCCTTTCAAATTTGGCACCTTCAATAAAATCAAGCAGTTCTTTGAAATCTTCATCACTTTCTCCAGGGAATCCCACCATAATATCCGTTCTGATAAAATAGGTAGGGAGCAGATTCCTCACCCAGCTTACAACTTTCATGATTTGGTCTTTACCACCTGCCCTTTTCATATCTTTGAGTACCCTGGAAGAAATGTGCTGGATAGGGATGTGCAGATACGGTAATATATTTTCAGAATATGAAATCACTTTAATAAGTTCTTTTGTTATCCCTCCTGGATGTAAATACATAAGTCTTAATTTAACATCTAGTTTTTCCATCATCTTTAGAAGTATATTTAAATCAGTACCTATATCTCTACCATAAAGGGTAAGGTCCTGAGCGATGAGCACAATTTCACGTACACCTCTAGATTTTAAAATGGTTATTTCCTGCAAGATATCGTGGGGTGCACGGGATCTTATCCTGCCTCTGATTTGAGGAATAACACAGTAACTACATCTTCTTATACACCCTTCCTGGATCTTGACGTAAGAAAAGATTTCATTTTCCTGAGTGAATTCCTGGTTACAGGAAAGAGCCAAAAATCTCTGGGGATAGGGGCGCGAAGATATTTTTTCTCCTTTAAGTAGTAAAGAAATGTTAGGCATTTCATCGAGTCTAATGGCAACAGCACCATGCTCAATCCAGAATCTTTTTTTTAATCTTTCCACCGCACACCCTGTAACAACCACTTTTTTCCCCAGTTTTCTCCAGAAACTTACATACTCTAGACTCTCTTGAATTGCTTCTTTAAGAAAACCACATGTGTTCAGAATTATTATTTTTGCTTCTCTGGGATCCCAAGTTAATACACACTCTGAATCTTTGAGAAAATATGCAATAGCACGAGAATCCACCTCATTTTTGGGACAACCAAGGGTGTGAATAAAGATTTTTTCAATAGCCATTATATAATCTGTGAGCCAGATATTCCGGAAGACCAGCCTTGAGTATCTTCTCTGCCTGCCTTTTTATGTTATACTCAACACGATAAATATTTAAAAGTTTCTTCTCAGTATCAAGCATAGCAAAACTTGCTCTTTCATCTCCGTCACGGGGTTGTCCAACACTCCCGGGATTAATAAGGAATCTGTATTTACTTTCCAGTAGGAAACTGGTTCCATCCCAGTATTCTATTTCTCCTTCTTGCTGGACAAAAACACCCGGAATATGGGTATGACCGAAGAATATAAGCCACTCGCTGGTGTTTTTAAATTCGTACATAGCATCTATAACCGAGAATACATACCGCCAGGATTCTGGCTCACTCAATGAAGCATGTGTGAAAGCTATATCCTCAAATTTATAGAACAATTCTAATTTATTTAACCACTCCATATTTTCTTGCTTTATAACAGATCGAGTCCATAGAAGTGCTTCTTTTGCAACAGGGTTAAAGAAGTAAATCTCTCGTGGGTCAATAATGGCTTTATCGTGGTTTCCAATTATCTTTACATTGCTGATTTCTCTGAGAAGTTCAATACATTCATTGGGATCTGCTCCATAACCCACTGCATCACCTAAGAATATAACTGAATCATATCCTATACGGTTAGCTTTTTGCATTACAGCCTTCAGAGCATCATAATTAGAATGAACATCGGATATAACTAAAAATTTCATTCTTTCTTTATCCCCAGTTTTTCAACTATATTATCTAGTATCCCGTTAATAAAGGCAGCAGCAGAGGGTGTAGAGTAAGTTTTTGCAAGTTCTACAGCCTCTGAAAGTGTAACCTTATATGGCACATCGGCAGCACCTAACAATTCTGCCACTGCAATCCTCATTATAGCCCTTTCAATGTATGAAAGACGATCAAAATCCCAGTTCACCAGAGAGTCTTTGATAAGCTCGTCGATCTTGTCAATATGTTGCTCAAGAGATGTGATAATTACTGTAAGAAATTCTCTACACATGTTATCACATTCTTCTCTTGATAGCACATCCTGGCATGTAGAATTTACTTCTTCGCTTAACAAATCCAATCTATAAGCAACCTCGAGTGCCAGTTGTCTGGCCTTTCTTCTAGATTTAATACCCACTTTCCGTATTCTTCAAGAATTTACTCAAAAGTTCTATTAGTTTAACATTCTGTTGATGAGTACCAATAGTAATTCTCAATGCGTTAGGAAAATTATAATTTTTCAATGGTCTGACAATCACGCCGTTTTTTAAGAGATACTCATATGCAGAAGCAGCATCACGACCAAGATCTACAAAGATAAAATTGGTATAGCTAGGGAGATATTCCAAACCCAGCTTTGTGAACTCACGGTATAAATATTTTTTCTCTGTCTCGACAAGTTCCGCTGATTTCCTCACATGTTCTTCATCATCTAGGGCATGATATGCTGCAATTTGTGCCATTCTGTTGATGTTGAAGGGGAGTCTTACTCTCATTAGTGTATCGATTATCTCTTTAGGTGCAATACCATATCCCAGTCTAAGACCTGCAAGGCCATAAATTTTTGAAAAAGTACGCAGTATAACACAATTCCATCCTCGCTTAACATAGGAAACAGTCTCCTTAAAATTTTTACCCTGCATATATTCATAGTATGCTTCATCCCATACCACTATCACATCCTCGGGGACCTTTTTCATAAAATTTTCCACCTCTTCTTTGAAAAGCGCCGTTCCTGTAGGGTTATTGGGGTTTGAAATAAAAATTACTTTGGTATCGGGCCTGATAGATAACAGAATGGCTTCCAGGTCTATTTTCCCGTCTTTCAACGGAGGTTCAATCATCACGGCTCCTATAATATTACCAACAATCCTGTACATGATGAAAGATTGGTCCGAAGCCACTATGGATTCACCAGGATTGACAAAGGCAAGGGCAATCATCAACATTATTTCTACAGAACCATTTCCGAGTATTATTTCAGCTGGACTCACTCCTATCTTCTTTGAAAGTTTTTTAACAAGGTAATATGACATATCGTCAGGGTAGAGATTCATCTCTCCAAGAGCATCTACCATGGCTTTCACTGCCATGGGAGAAGGACCCAGCGGGTTTTCATTTGAAGCTAGTTTATAAATCTCTCCCTTCAAATTTAACTCACGAGCAAGCTCTTCAATAGGTTTACCCGGAATGTAAGGCTTAACTCCCCTCAATTTCCATCGGGCCAGCGGATGCATGATCCCTCCTTTAAGGAAATCTTTTTTTCTTTATTTCCTTTTTTTATCACTATTTTACTACCAAAACGTGAGAATGGTACCAGCACTTCGTCCCCTGTAAAAATAGAAATCGGAAGATCCTCACTTTTAATCATCAAATCCTCTATTTTGTCACAGACTTTATATTTTTTTAATCTAAAGCCTTCAAAACCAAGATATTCTAATACCCCCCCGAAAATTGAGATTGCAACAACCTTGAGGAGTTCATTCTGGTTATAATCTTTAAGAACCGTAATCTGAGATGGATTCACTAATAACCTAGTAGCTTTGGGATGAATTATAAAATAAGAACCATATTCCATGATTTGGGGTTTCAAAAAGGCCATGGAGGGAGTATGTTTTTTGACCAGCTTAGCAAGTTTTTCTGATTCTTTGTCTCTGTAGTAGTAATAAATAAAATAGCCATGCCCCGGATACAACTCAGTAGTATCAATCTGAAATGCAAAATCGGGTTGTATTTTTTCTATTCTTTTTACTCTTTCTACTTCGTCAATGGTAGTTTCTTCATCCAACCGTGTCAGATACACAGTAGCTCCAGCATATGAAAATAACCTCTTTAATAATAATGCAATCTTTAAATTAAGAAGGGAGGTAGGATTTTGAAGGCTGAGATCACCCTTATCTTTACCACCCCGAGCGGGATCTATAAGGATCTTTTTGTCATGTAATACACCTTTAAACAGCGGCTCCAGCATTACTTCCGTAAACTCTCCCGTGCTCAACTTCAAAGTCCGGGGATAGAATCCTCTTTTGGAAAATCTAAGTTCTTCACCTGAACTTTCAAACAACCCAAATTTTTCTGACCATACAATTTCTTCCCCTCCCTCTATTTCAACTTCAACAAGTGGCTCAGGGGTTATCTGATTCAGAACTTTACCGCATACTACTTTTCTCTTTACAGGATATCTATCGATATGTATTACTCCACTAAACTTGTTAATTTCAAATTCAATTTCACTATGTTCCCGCTCCATTTTGAGAAGTAGAAAAACCTCTCCATTCAAATCTGTGTGGGGAAGAGAATCTATTATTTCACAATCCTTTGGTTGAACATAGAAGGGTAAATTCGGTGGCACTGGGTTCATATATTTGTCAAAGAATTTTATTCTTAAAAGATTATAAGGCCCATAATTTTTCAGGACATGAGAGAAACTCTCGATGGTGAATTCCTTAGTAATTTTGATATGTTGAGGGGGAAAGGCATTTCCTTTCATACACCTGCCGTAAATCGAAATTATATGAACTCCTCCTCTCAATTTTTCAGGGATGGGCAAAACTATTTCTTTCCCTTCTTCAGCCACAAAATCCATAACATTACCATCGATAAAGACAGCCAGACTTGCTGGATCAATTTCCTCACTAAATCTTAATTTTACTTTGTCCCTTTCCACCTTTTTCGAATTAATCCTCGGTAAACCGGATGTGATGAATTCAAGAATAGATTCAAATATTATCTCGGCCTCAAGGACCAGCCTCTCCTTTCTCTTCAGAAGCTCTTCCTCTTCAGGATTGGAAATGTAGGAAGCTTCGGTTAAAACCGATACAGGGACGTTTCCTTTTAGCACCCTGTAGTTGGCAGGAAGAGGTGATTCTACAGTAAGTCCAAACCTTCTTCTAAAATTTTTTTGAAGTTTATAGGCTAAATCAAAGGATGGTGAAAAAGGTTCAAAAGGGCAGTACAGCTCAGTACGATTTATATTCCGATTGAGAACTGCCGAGGCATTGTGGTGAATGGATATGAATATATCCGCCTTATTTTCAACAGAAATCCTCACTCGTTCCTCAAGAGGGACATCATAATCTCCATCCCGGGTCAAAATTACAGGAAACCCTTCTTCTTCCAGAAATCTTTTAAGATGTCGGGCCACAGTGAGATTCACATCTTTTTCCTGGAGTCCAGTAGGACCAACAGCCCCGGTGGCCTCACCACCATGTCCCGGATCTATAACAATCTTTATTTTTGAAGAGTCATACATCTTATTTATTTTAAGCTTATACAAGTGTTTCTGCAATCTATGGTTGAATTCACACAGGCTCCAGTATAAAATTCAGCTGTGAAGGAAACCCCTATTCTTGAACAGTACAAAAAGATAAAAGAAAAATATAGGGAGGAATTGCTTCTTTTCAGGATGGGGGATTTCTACGAACTTTTTTATGATGATGCGAAAAAGGCATCAGAAGCATTGGGCATTGTATTAACATCCAAACCTATGGGTAAAAACATAAGGGTCCCTCTTGCAGGAATCCCTGTAAAAGCAGCGGAACAATATATTCAAAAACTTTTAAATATGGGATATAAAGTGGCTATCTGCGAGCAGGTAGGAGAGGGCAAAAAACTCATGAAGCGTGAGGTCGTTGAAGTTATCACTCCCGGCACCGTCCTCCAAGAAGGGCTGCTAGATGAAAAGAGCCATAGTTACATCGCAGTTTTAATTAAAGGTGATGATGGTAAAGGTTACATTGCTGTGAGTGATATCTCTACAGGCGATTTTTTTGTAATGGAAGATGAATATAAAAAAATTATTGAAAAACTTAGAACTTTGGATGTAAAAGAACTTCTTGCCTTTGAAAATGTAGTTCAATCCATTGAGTTAAAAGAGTTCAACATTTCTGTCTTGAGAGAAGATACATATTTTTATTCGGAACATGTGGAAAAAATCAAAAATTTCTTTGGAGTCTCAGAACTCTCTATTTTTGGTCTGAACGATTCTGATGGTGAATTAATTAAAGTAGCAAGTCTTCTCCTCCACTACTTGGAGGAAAAGAAACCTGGCATGTTGTCTCATATAAAGGGTATTAGAAAATTACATCCTGAAGAATACCTTTTCCTCGATCCACAATCAGTAAAGAATCTGGAACTCATCTCCAGATGGAGAACAGGCGAAAAGGCAGGAACACTTTATGATATTATGGATAGAACAATGACTGCCCTTGGGGCAAGATTTCTTAAAGAGACCATCCTTTCTCCTCCCAGAAATACACACCTTATAAAAAAGAGACTTAAAAGAGTAGAAACTCTTACAGAAAACAAGTATGCCCTGGATAAAATAAGAAAGAAACTGCAGGGTGTTTATGATATAGAAAGGATAGTCGCAAAGATTTCCTCATTAAAACATAATTCAAGAGATTTTATCAAACTTAGGGATAGTATTAAAGAGGGAATGGAAATTTTTGAGATTCTAAAAGAAATTGATCCCTTCCCCGAAGAATATTGTTTAAAAGAAGAGTTAATTGAGCTTAAGGAGGTAATAGAGAGAATTGTCGTGGATGACCCGCCTCTTTCTCCTCCTGGGGTAGTAAAAGATGGAGTCTCACGTGAACTAGATGAACTAAGGGAGCTGCTTACACATTCCAAAGAAAAAATTTTAGAACTGGAAGCAAAAGAGAGAGACAAAACGGGCATTCAGAACCTCAAAATCAAATATAATCAAGTTTTTGGCTATTACTTTGAAGTAACAAAATCGAATTTGAACAAGGTACCTGATTATTTTATACGGAAGCAAACTCTTGTGAATGCAGAAAGATTCTTCACCAGAGAATTGAAGGAACTTGAAGAAAAAATATTGAGCGCAGAAGAGAGAAGTGTAGAGATAGAAAAAGAAATCCTTGGGAATCTTTCCAAGAAAATTATATCTCTTGCTGTTTTTCTTAAGGAATTTGCAGACGCTTTAAAAGAAATAGACCTTATTCAGAGTTTTGCATTTCTGGCCATAGAGAGGAATTATACCAAGCCGGTAATCAGAGAAGATACTACCCTTATAATAAAAGAGGGAAGACACCCTGTTGTAGAAGTTACCCTTGGAGAACCTTTTATCCCCAATGACACATTTCTAGATACCCAAGAACACATGGTATATATAATCACAGGTCCAAATATGTCAGGAAAATCCACTTATCTGAGACAGGTGGCGTTAATTACAATAATGGCCCATATGGGATCTTTCGTCCCTGCATCCTATGCAGAAATCCCTCTTACCGATCGGATTTTTTCGAGAATTGGGGCATCCGATGATTTATCCAGGGGGGTCTCTACTTTTATGGCAGAAATGCTGGAAACTGCTGAAATCTTACATAATGCAACACCTCAAAGTCTTATAATATTAGATGAAGTAGGAAGGGGAACATCCACATATGATGGACTGGCCATAGCATGGAGCACTGTAGAATATATCATAAAACATGTACAGGCAAAAACACTTTTTGCTACCCATTATCATGAACTCTCGGAACTTAAAAATATTTATCCCCAAGTGAAAAACTTCACTATGAAAATCAGAGAATGGGAAAATGAAATAATTTTTATGAGAAAATTAGTGGAGGGGGTATGTGATAAAAGTTACGGAATACATGTAGCTGCCTTGGCAGGTTTGCCTTTTGAATTAATAGAGAAAGCAAAGGAGATATCCGTTGAATTGGAGAAAAAAGAAGAAGACATCAAAAATAAGATGGATAGGAAGAGAAAACAACTCACACTATTCTCGCCTCCGCCATCTTATTCAAAGGTCATAGATCTGTTAAAACAAATAGATCCAGATGGAATTACTCCACGGGATGCTTTAAACTTACTTTATAAAATCAAGGAGGAACTCGAAAAATGATGAAATTCCTTAATAAACTTAAGGGATTCTGGGGTAATGCCGTTGCCGTTGATTTAGGAACTGCTACAACTCTTATTTACATAAAACACAGGGGGATTGTTCTAAGAGAACCTTCAGTTGTGGCTGTTGATCAATACACAGGAGAAGTAGTTGCCTGTGGAGAAGAAGCAAAAAAAATGTTAGGAAAGACCCCAGAAGGTCTTATTGCTCAAAGGCCTATGAAAGATGGAGTAATCGCTGACTTTGATCTTGTTCAAGAGATGCTCTACAATTTTTTATCAAGAGTGCTCAGCAAGAATCTTTTCTTCAGGCCCAAGGTTCTAATTGCGGTTCCCTCTGGGATAACAGAGGTAGAGAAAAGAGCAGTAAGAGATTCTGCAGAGAATGCGGGAGCTACCGGAGTACTTCTTGTTTCAGAACCAATTGCCGCCGCTGTTGGAATTGGACTACCCATAAACGAACCTACGGGCAATATGATAATTGATATTGGTGGTGGAACTACAGAGATTGCGGTGATATCTCTTTCAGGACTTGTAACCAATATTTCCTTACGCGTGGCCGGAGATGAGATGGATGAAGCGATTGCCAGTTATATAAGAGAAAAATACAGAGTAGCGATTGGCGAACAGACTGCAGAACAGATCAAGATTTATCTGGGGAATGCCTTTCCTTCAAAAGTTGAAGAAAGCATGGAGGTTAGGGGGAGAGATTTAGTAACCGGCGCACCCAAAACCATAGAGATCACTTCAACAGAGGTTAGGGAGGCTTTAAAATCACCTATCAACCAGATAATTGAAGCAATTAAAAAAGCTTTAGAGAAAACTCCCCCTGAACTTGTGGCGGATATTATCGATAGAGGCATATACCTCACTGGAGGAGGGTCTCTTTTAAAAGGTCTAGATGAGCTTATTATGGAGGAGACAAATATTCCAGTAAAAAAAGTTGATAATCCCCTTGAATGTGTGGTTATGGGCGCAGGGAAAATTATTGATAATATTGAGGACTACGAACATGTACTGATGAAACAGAAAAAATCCTCCATCAAAAGAAGAGCCGAAGTTTGATGAAAAGGGAATTTTTCCTTTTTCTATTGTTATCTATTGTCGTCAACATTCCTATATTTAAAAGAGGACTACATGGGGTCCTGATTAAAACTCTATACTACCCAGCGCAAAAAATTGCTGCCTTCTTACAAGATATCAGCAAAGCAGAAGTGGAAAGGGACTCTTTAGCGCAGCAACTAGCTGAATTAAAAGAAAAATTTTATGTTGAAACCGTGAAGCAGGAGACTCTAGTTGAAAAACTGCCTTATATCAAAGGTAATATTACAGCTTATAACCCACTTGGAATTCCAAGATATATTACTCTAAAAGTGAAGAACCCTTTGAGAGATGCAAATTTTCTTGCTTTGGATATTTATGGAAATCTCGCAGGAAAATTATTTAAATCAGAAGATGGGGTTATTGAAATAATGACAATTTTTAATAAAGAGTTTAGAATCGGAGTAAAAAATGTGAGAACCGGAACATTGGGAATATTGTACGGTTCGGAAAGACCGGAAGTTAGATTTATCCCTCTAGACATTTCTTTCAGAAAGGGCGATACTCTCGTCACGGCTGGTATAGGCGAGTTTAAAGTCGCGGGCATCCCGGTAGGTATCGTGGACACTGTTTTGAAAGATGAAAATAATCCACTTTTCAAAAAATGCAAAGTATTGCCTTTCTTTCAACCCTATAGAAACCTGCACTTACTTCTGAGAAAGGGAAAGTGATGAAACGGAGAATAACAATACTTCTAATTATATTTTTTGCAGCTATTTCCCAGCATTTACTTCCTAAAAATTCACCTGATATAGCAATTGCACTACTACTACCTTTCTTCTTTACAGCATCGCCATTTTGGGGTTTCCTGGCTGCCTTTGTTATCGGAATACTTATTGATGGAATATCTATGCGCGCTTTTTGGATATCTCCTGTACTCTTTGTGATTTTTCAGCAGATAATCGTATTTATAAGATCTACTTTGAATTTAAGGCTGTTTGTAACAAAAACACTGGTAATATTTGTTTTACTCCTAGTCTACTTTGGGGTTAAAGCAATTCTCCTAGATATACAGATTATCAATCTATCACTTAAATTTTTGTTTACAACTTTGCTTTCTGTGGCGGTTACAGTCGTATATTGAATTATAAAGGAATGAATAAAAATAAGATCTTTAACATAGGTATATGGTTGGTATTCACAATATTATTCTTAAGATTGTTCCAGGTACAGATTCTCAAGCATAAACATTATTACGAACTTTCTTTGAAAAATTACTTGAAACCACTTAAGTTACATGCTCCTCGTGGAGACATTTATGATAGAAAGGGGAAATTATTAGCACACTGGGAACCTGTATTCAGGGTTTCTCTTATTCCTGATTTAATACCCCCTGAGGGTCTAAAAAAGCTCAAGGAAATTCTGGGAAGGTTAGACGTAGATCCTGAAACTTTAAAGATTAAAAGTAATTATATAACAATAAAAACAGGAATACCATTTCATAAAGCTCTGATTATTGAAGAAAATTATGAAGAATTTCCTTCCGTTGTGGTAGATGCGGACCCCTCACGTGTATATTACCCCCAATTCAATTATTTGTCTCATATTATTGGATACGTTGGTGAAGCCTCACAAGAAGAAATTAAAAAGTTCAATTTAAGCCCTGGAGATGTAGTTGGCAAATCTGGAGTGGAAGCAGTGTATGATACAATCCTCAGGGGCAGGGATGGATACAGATTTATTGCCATGGACTCCAAAGGCGCCATTGTAGATCTTAATCCTCGGCCTCCAATACCACCTGTAAAAGGGAAGTCTCTCAGACTCACCATAGATTCAGACCTAACCCACTATATAGATTCCTTATTTCTTCCATACAAAAAGGGTGCATGTGTAGTCTATAACCCAATTACAGGGGATATCTATTCGCTGTATTCAAAACCTTATTTCAGCTCTTCACTTATTAAACTTAGGTGGGAGGACTATCTAAAAGACCCATCGTCTCCTCTCATAAACAGAACCATACAGGGACTCTATCCTCCTGGTTCTGTGTTTAAACCAATATCCGCTCTGATTGGACTTGCAAGCGGTAAAATTGAGAGAAATACCGTATTTTATTGCCCAGGCAGTTATAGATTCGGAAGAAGAGTATGGAAATGCTGGAAATCTTCAGGGCATGGCAGCCTTGATTTGATACAGGCAATAGCTCAATCGTGCGATGTATATTTTTATCAGTTAGGATTAACAGTGGGACTTGAGAATTTTTTAAATATTCTCAAGGACTTTCGGTTACCAATAAAAACAGGTATAGATTTACCCGGAGAATATCAGGTGTTGCTTCCAGATGTGGATTATTATCGGAAAAAATATGGTGATTACGGATTTACAGAGGGGTATGTTATGAATTTAGCCATAGGACAGGGGGAGGTACTGCTCACACCGATATGGATTGCAGTTGTTACAGGTATTATAGCGAATAGAGGTGTAAGTGCGATTCCTCATCTCCTTGCAGATCGCAATCCCGGATACATAAAATGGGATCTTCCGAGAGAAGATTTCGAAATTGTGAGAGAAGGCATGCTTCAGGTGATTAAAGGAAAACATGGTACAGCCAGTTTCCTTTACTCTTCACAATTCAGCTTCGCAGGCAAAACAGGAACAGCTCAAAATCCGCACGGCAAAGATCACTCATTATTCACATGCTTTTCACCTTATGATAATCCGCAAATTGTAATAACCGTGGTAGTAGAAAACGCAGGGCACGGAAGCGAGGCCGCTGCACCTATTGCAGCCAAGATCCTTGAGAGGTGGTATGAGAAAAAATAAGCAATTTTATTTGATAGGAATAGTTGTTATTGCAATTATTATCACCTTGGTCGGTTTGTTGGAGCTAAGTGCTATAAAGGATATCTTTTTCTGGGGACAAATCCAGAGGTTAATACTTGCTATTGTCGCAGGTATGCTTTTCTACCTTTTACCTTTTAAAAATCTCAAATTATTATCCTATGTATTCCATGTTCTTATACTAATCCTGCTGGTAGTAGTATTATTCTCTTCTCACGAGGATGTAAAAAGGTGGATTCCTTTAGGATCCTTTAATATTCAGCCTTCCGAATTTGCCAAGCTTTCATTGATTCTGGTTATTTCCCGGATATATGCAGAGAGAGAAAAGATTAAAAATAGCCAGGTATTAAAGGCGTTACTCGTAACTATATTAACCGCCGCTCTGGTACTGATTGAGCCCGATCTTGCCACATCAGTGACTTATTTCTTTATTTTCTTTGCAATTACCTATGGTGTGGGAGCTCCGAGAGAGATTCTTATTCCTCTTATTCTTGTACCTCTCAGTGCACTTTTTTCCATTCACCCATTATTAATAGTGATTCTTTTTGTTGGGACTTTTGTGTATTTGAAACTGCGAAACTTTTCTCCTTTTATAATACTTATAAATCTCTTCCTTATATTAACAGTATCTCTCTCAACACCTATAATCTGGAAAAAGGGATTGAAGGAGTATCAAAAGCAACGATTGACTGCCTTTCTCGCACCAGAAAAATACAAAAATCGAGAAGCATGGCAGATCTATCAGGCTCAGATTGCACTGGGATCAGGTGGTTTAACTGGGAAAGGACTCGGTAAGGGAACCCAAAAGGGACTAGCCTTTCTTCCTGCAGCACATACTGACTTTATTTTTACCAGTTTTGGTGAAGAATTTGGATTTCTCGGCACATCATTTCTTCTTTTACTGTATTCATTATTTCTAGTATTCATATTAAAATTAACTCAGAGGACCGGAAGGTATCATAAAGGTATATTACTTGGTATCTGGGGATATTTTTTCTATCACTATGCTTTAAACATGGCTGCAAATGTTAGTTTATTCCCTGTAGCAGGGATTCCCCTACCTTTTATGACATTTGGTGGAAGTCATATTATTGTAGAATTTATAATGCTCTCCATGCTCTTTAGAATTTTAAAGGAGGAGGCGTAAAATGTGCGGTTTCTTCAGTATAATATTCGATGAGGATAAGGAAGAACTAGGTGAAATTCTTACAAGAGCCGGCTATAGACTTTCATATAGAGGGTATGATACAGTGGGAATTGGATATGTGACAAAAAGTGGAAATTTTGAAATAAGAAAGTCTCCTGGTAAAATACACAAAGTGGAAAAAGAATTGAATTTCAGAGAAGTTAAAGGATATAAGGGAACTATTCAATTGAGATGGGCCACCTATGGCAGGCCCAGCTTTGAGAATGCTCAGCCCCATTTTGACTGCAAGAAAAGTTTGATTGGCGCACATAATGGGAACATTGTGAATTCTCCCTTTTTACGGGAGGAATTAATTTCCAAAGGTCATAATTTTCTCGGAGAAAATGACGGTGAAACCCTGGTACATGTAATTGAAGAAAACCTCAAATCTTCAAATAGTATGAAAAAAGCTATATTCAGTGCATTCAGGCAAATGAGAGGCGATTATGCTTTTAGCATCACCAAAATAGACGAAGAAAAGTTTTTTGCAGTCAAAAAGGGATCATCTCTCTTTCTTGGAGTGGGTGAGAATTTTATTGCAGTCTCCAGCGACTTAGTAGCACTTCTCGATCTCACACGGAACATTGTAACATTAAATGACGGTGAAATGGTAGAATTTGGCCATAATTATTATAAGATTTATGATCTGATCACCAACGAAAAACTTCAAAGAGAACCAGTTCATAACGACTTGCGCATCGAAGAAGCAGAAAAGGGAGAATACCCTCATTTTATGCTAAAGGAAATCAATGAGTCGCCAGAGAAAGCGAGAAATCTCATAAATTTTCTAAAAGACTTTACAGAAGAAAACATCATCGCAAAAACAATATTGAAAGCAAATAAAAAATTTATTATCGGTAGTGGCACTTCTTTGCACGCTGCTCTGATGGGGAGTTTTTATTTTTCTAGAATATCGCAAGAACTTTTTATCCCAGTCCCTGCTTCAGAATTCGGAGAGAGATATGGTCCAGTACTTGCTGAAGGAGATCTACTTTTTGCAGTAACGCAAAGCGGAGAAACAAAGGACGTAAAAAATGCCATAGATGTGTTCGACGGTAAAGGACCTTTACTGGGATTAATAAATGTACTCGGTTCCTCTATAGCTCTAAAATGTGATTATGTTGTTCCTGTCCTTTCTGATGTAGAGATAAGTGTTCCAGCTACCAAAACCTTTGTAAATCAGGTGATTGCACTTCTTCATCTTTCTTTAAAACTCGCTGAGCTTAAAGGAATCACGCCGCCTGATTTAGATTTCGAAGAGGTTCCCCCGCTTCTTGTGGAAACATTGGAAATTTCAGAAAGATATAAAGAGAAAATTATAGAGGCATTGTATTCCTGGGGGGACTTTTATGTACTCGGATATGGAATGACCTATCCCATTGCGCTGGAAGGGGCCCTCAAAATAAAAGAAGTGGTTTATGTTCACGCAGAGGGGATGTATTCTTCAGAATTTAAACACGGCCCACTTTCCATAGTTGAAAAAGATTACCCCGTTATATTCCTTTCTACTAAGGAAGATAAGGATATGATACTCTCTCACATCAATGAAGTTAAATGTAGAGAAGGGAAAATCATCACAATTGCTCCTCCAGACGAAGAACTTCAAAAGGAAAGTGATATATTTGTACCGCTCCCTGATGTAAATCAGTTTCTCGTACCAATACTTGCTGTAATTCCTATGCAAATTGTGGCCTATTATATGAGTATCAGAAAAGGGATTGACCCTGATTTCCCCAAGAATATCTCCAAGACTCTGACGGTAGATTGATGAGGAAGATACTTTCAATACTTGGCCCCACAGCTTCCGGCAAAAAAGAAATAGCAAAGTTATTACTGGACAGATTCGGAGAAAAAATACATTTTATATCCTGTGATTCAAGAAAAATTTACAGATATATGGATATAGGAACTGCAAAACCTCCCCAGGATATGAGAAAATTTTATTCCTTATTAGACATTAAAAGTCCTGATGAGGCTTTCAGTGCCGGCGAATTTGCAAGAGAGGTAGAAAAAATCATTCCAGAAATTGAAAAGAACGATAAAATTCCTATTATAATAGGTGGTACTCCTCTTTATTACAAAGCATTATTTGAGGGCCTTTTTGAAGAACCCCGCAAAAAAACCGAGATAAGAGAAAAAATACTAAGGCGATTGGAAGAGGAAGGTATAGAGAGACTATACAGAGAGCTTAAAGTCGTTGATCCGCAGGCCGCCTCAAAAATTCACCCAAATGATTGGATAAGGATAACCAGAGCTCTCGAGGTCTATTATACACTGAATATCCCATTAACCGAGGCACAGAAAAAGTTAAAAAAACCTCCTAAATACAAGCCCTTATATGTCGGTATTATAATGACAAGGGAGCTTCTTTACCAAAAAATAAATGAAAGAACGGAAAGGATGTTTAAAGAAGGACTTGTTGAAGAGACGCGACAGATTCTTGATATGGGATATTCTCAACGATTACCTTCTCTAAATACTATAGGTTACAGAGAAGTCATTCAGTATCTGAACGGAGATATCACTTTGGATGAAGCAAAACGTTTAACAGCTAAAAAGACACGAATTTATTCAAGAAGACAAGAATACTTTTTCAGAAGTTTTGATTACGTAAAATGGTTCGATGTGTCCAGGGGATTCAATGAGGTTTTTGATTTCCTGGTGTCCGTGATAGAGAAAATCTTGCATGAAGGAGTGTAAAGTGGAGAGCGTTATTTGGAAGACCGTAGACCGGAAACGGTGAACGAATACTCGTAAAGCGGAAAGCAAGGATTATTTTCAATTCTTGACTTCCACCTTGCAATTTACAGTATACAGCGAAATTATGATAGAACGCTCTTCTTAAACCTTTCCCATATCTCTTTAACAGCCAGGGAGGCCTCTGATTCAGGTGCAAATTCAACTACTGGTTTCCCCATTTTTAAAGCAGCGTTGACAGTCCTATCAAAGGGAATGCTTCCAAGGAAATTTGCCCTTATCTCATCCAATCTTTTCTTTATACGCAGTGAAACTTCCTCATTAATATCGTATTTATTTATTACAACAAAAGGCCTCACATTAAAATGATGAGCAAGATTCACAATTCTTTCCAGGTCATGAAGACCTGATTGTGTGGGTTCAGTAACAATAACTGTATATTTAAGTCCAGAAAGTGTTGAATTTACAGGACACCCCGTACCTGGTGGCCCATCAACGATCAAATAGTTGACATTTTGCTTCTGTGCAACAAACAATGCTTGTTTTCTGATTACTGTGACAAGTTTACCTGAATTTTCCTCGCCAATTTCAAGAATTCCATGAACCATGGGACCATAGGGAGTATCTGACACAAACCAGTATCCAGATACTGTATCTCTCATTTCAATGGCTTTCACAGGGCAGGCATAAGAACAGACTTCACATCCCTCGCAGCTTATTGGATCTACAACATAATCTTCTGAAATGGCATCAAATCTACATTTATCACGACATATGCCACATTCAATGCATTCATCTTTGCTTATATAAGCCCTCTTCATACCATGGAATTCTGATTTTTGCTTTATCTCGGGTTTCAACAAGAGATGAAGATCAGGAGCATCTACATCACAATCTGCAATTACCTTGTTTTCAGCAAGCACCGCAAAAGAGGCCGTCAATGTAGTCTTTCCTGTTCCACCCTTTCCACTAACAATGGCGAATTCTATCACTGGATCTGCTCCTTTATTCTGTAAAAGAGCTCCTTAAATTTCTCATTCCATGAATTATCCTGTAAGGAAAGAGTAATTCCTCTAGAATAACCTTCCGCAATACTTCTTTCAAAAGGAATCTTAAGCAAAACAGGTATGTTCTCTCTATCAAAAAATTCTTCCATTTCCTTAAAACCAGACTCATATTTATTTACAATAATCCCGTAAGGCTTTTGAAGCTTTTTAATTACGCCGTGGGCCATTTTGAGATCAAAAAGACCAAAAGGAGTAGGTTCAGTTACAAGAATCACAAAATCTGCATCCTTCACTGATTCTACCATGGGACAAGATGTACCCGGAGGTGAATCAAATACCACAACGGTATCACCTTCAATATGTTTGTCTATTTTTTCTTTTACATAGCTTATAGCTGTAGTAGTCATTATCTCACCAATATTTAACCTTCCTTCATAAAATTCAATATCATCTCTTTCTCCATATCTAAGTACCCCAATTGCTCTAGGTATTTCGTATATTGCACTTTCCGGACAGTTGTACATGCAGTTTCCGCATCCTTTACAGAGTTCATCGAGAACACTGATTTTCCGGGTATTTTTGAATACAAAAATAGCATTAAATGCGCATACTTTCTGACATATCCCGCAGTAAGTGCACTTTTCCTCCACTACACGGGGAACAAGAGTAGTAATTAATTCCTCTTTTTTAATATGGGGATTAATAAATATGTGGCCATCGGGCTCTTCCACATCCAGATCTGCATATACAACATCGTAAGTGCTACGTAAGGCAAAAACAAAAGAAGTTGCAATTGTGGTCTTCCCTGTTCCACCCTTTCCCGACGCCACCGCTATCTTCATCAGAACCAGCCTTTTCCTCTACCCGCTCCTCTGCCTCTACCACCCCCAAAACCTCTTCCTTTTCCTCTTCTTCTACCACCAAATCCCATTCCTTTACCACCTCCCGGACCAAACCCACCTCCAGGGCCCATTCCACCTCCAAATCCTCCGGGTCCCTGTATGCCGGGAGGAACTGTTCCTGTCGCTTGCGTTTTAAAAAAGTTAACTGCGTCCAGTACTGTTCCACTTACACCACGTATAATCTGTACACCAGCTGAGGAAAGCGCATACTCTGCATTGGGTCCTACTTCACCTGTGAGAACAGCTCTGACACCCTTGGAAACTACCAACTGTGCTGCCTGCACCCCTGCGCCGCCTGTAGCATTCAGTGCAGGATTTGAAATAGCTTCATATTCCATGGTATCAGTATCAATAATAATAAAATACTGACATCTACCGAATCTGGGGTCCACAGGAGAATTCAAATCCGGACCCTGTGAAGTAACAGCAATTTTCATTTTTTCTCCTCCAAATGTTTAATTCTTTCAATTAAATTCTCGAGCTCCTGCTTCATCCTCTCAAGCCGCTCCCTGAGAGTGTTAAGGTTTTCCTGGGAGATAGTCTCCAGAGGCATCCCTGAAGCCAGTCTGCCCTCCTTGAAGGCTTTAACTACCTCCTCCACGGTTCCCTGAATGCCTGTTATCACCTGAATACCTGCAGCCATAAGAGCTGGATAAGCATTGGGGCCAACTTCACCTGTCAAAACATGAGTAACTCCAAGTGAAGCAACAAATTGTGCAGCTTGAATGCCTGCACCACCGGGAGCCATCATTGCCGGATTTTCATATGCTTCAAACTCCATAGAATCCGTGTCGACAATGACAAAATATGGACACCGACCGAATCTAAAATCCACCGGTGCTTTTAAATCTTTACCTTGTGCTGTGATTGCAATCTTCATGTTTATTTTCCCTTCTTTTCCATTTCATTAATTAAATCTCCAATCCTTTTAAGTTCAGCCTCCAGAGCATCAGCCTGTGCCTTAAGAATATTCACATCAGTCATTCCACTGGCATATGGGGTGGTGGTATAAGGAAAGCCAGCAGTTGCTGTGTATGGATAACCATAATATCCATAGGTGGAATACGGATACCACCATCTCCAACCTCTTGGAAGCCCTGTCCATGGACAATATCCAAGTCTCGCACCCCAGCCGAAACCTCTTCCAAACCACCAGCCTCTGCCGAATCCGAATCCTCTACCCCAACCAAATCCTCTTCCAAAACCCCAGAACATAGTATCACCTCCTTTCAGTTTATTATAATACAACTTAGGAGGTGAATTGTCAATAGAAAAAGAGACTCAATCTCAATTGGATTAATCCTCTATGAGTTCTGAATAATCTCCTAGATTTACTCTTTTAAAAACTCCTTTAAGATAAGCTCTCTTTCCGATGAGAGAGCCCGTTATTGTAATGTTCTCCACCTCAGCCTCTTCTCCAATTATAGAATTGCTAATTATTGCATTGGAAATCTTCGCTCTTTTACCGATGGTCACGTAGGGTCCTATCAGGGAATTTTCTATTACAACACCTTCATCAAAATAACAGGGAGGTATTACCAGAGAACCAGGAAACTTAACTTCTCTATGATATTTTTGGAGAAGAATCTTGTTGGTTTCGAGTAGTGCATTCACTGTACCACAATCATACCATTCTTTAACAAATAAGGGCTTTGCTTTCCATCCCTGGTCAATCATCCTTGCAATTGCATCTGTTAGCTGATACTCCCCCTTGGTTCGTATATCATTCTTTATTATGTATTCCAGACTTCCGAACAGAAGCTCCGCATTTCCAAAATAATAGAGTCCTACAATAGCAAGGTCAGATACAGGGGTGTCAGGTTTTTCCACAACTTTTATAATTTGACCCTCTTCATTCATAACAACTACACCAAATCTCCGTGGATCACTGACCTTTTTTACTGCAATAAAATCTTCAATCTTCCTTTTCCGCGGAAGCTCAACTTCTATTATGGTATCCCCGAGAATGACTGCTACTCCTTCGTTCTTGTTCACCATCTCCTTAGCCATATAAATAGCGTGTCCCAAGCCTAAGGACTCTTCCTGATATACGAACCCGACTTTAAAGGGATATTTTTCCCTCACAAATGAAACTATAGCTTCACCTTCTGGGGAAATTACTAGAATCACTTCATCAATGTCAAGATCCTGGATGCTCTCGATTACATGAGAGATTATAGCTTTACCAGCCACCTGGATAAGGGGTTTAGGAGTAGTAAAAGTATGCGGTCTTAATCTTGTTCCTTTCCCAGCAACTGGAATTATAACTTTCATTTTGAGAGCCTCCTTTTCAATTCATCAATGCGTGGTATAGCCACAGGATCTTCATTATATAACTTTGCAAGATAATAGCTCACATAATCTCCAAGATAAATTAGATAAAATACTCTTTCAACTGTGGAATTACCCCGGGAAAGGATATGAGTTATGCCCATTACGGAATCTCTTATCAAATCCATTGTATGGCGAAATCTCAGCCTTATTCTCTCATAATCCTCCATATCTTCCATAAATATGGCCCACAGAGCTTCAACTCTTTCCTTGGGATTCTTGATACCTGCTATCTCGTTATGGTTCATTTCAGGTAAATCCATTATGTGAGCGAAAGCTTTTGCATTTTCGTTGATCTGAGCTTTCCATCGTAAAGCCACAGAGTACATCCTCCTGGATGTGTATATTATTGGGAATCTGAAATACAATTTCTTGGCAATTTCTAAGGGTAGAGAATCAACAGATTCAAATTCTTTCTGCAAGTTCCGCATAAAATCCGGAAGTTTTTTAAGATTTTCTCTATGATGATCGCCAACAAAGCCCGATTTTACACATGTCATTACTATGGGAGTGAAAAGATACCCTAAAGCAGTCCTTGGTGGGAACCCGGATGGGATTTTCACATAAAAATTATTGTTTTTTTGGGCTAATTCCAGAAGTTTTCCCCCACTTGTGATAACTAGTATCTTCATATTCCTTGATAACCCATCTTCATATAAAGATAAGGATTCTTCAGTGTTACCCGAATAGCTAGAAGCAACCAAAATATCGTCTTCACCTGCATAGGCAGGAAGTCTATAATCCCTTATAATCTCAAAAGGGATATCAAGGTCAGACATAACAAGTTTTGCCACATCCCCGGATATTGCAGAACCTCCCATACCCCCCAAAAATATTCTTGCTGGTTTTTCATCGAAATGGGGCACATCAAATTCAATGGCTTCTTCAATCTCATCTGGCAATTTTCTCAAAAATTCAAGCATATCCATACTTCTCTACCTCCTTTTTTATCAAAAGCGCTGTTCTTCGGGCAGCACCTGATTTTAAACTATCCCTTATTTTTACAAGTCTATTCACAGTATTATTATAAAGCTCTCCATTATCAAGGTATTCCAGAATCAATCTGGCTATTTCCCGTTCAGGAATGTGCTGAATAAATTCAGGGACGACCTTTTCATCTGCAAGAATATTAACCAGACTGGCATATTTCACTCTTGCAAGAAGTTTTGCAAGAATCCATGAAAACTCTGATAGCGCGTAAAGAACCACCATAGGTTTACCAAAAAGTGCTGCCTCCAGGCTCGCCGTCCCAGACGCAACTATCAAGAAATCCGAAGCATTCATTATTTCATACGCTCCACCTCTCAGAATCGTGAGGTTCTCTTCTTCATCCACCTTAAAATCAGGTACCAGTGACATTAGAAAATGTAGGTCCTTTCGATTCCCTTCTAGAATCTTTTTAATCTTCAGTACTCTTGGGACAAGGCGCCTTACTTCATCATATCTTGATCCAGGCAAAAGGCCTATTATCTTTTTTCCCCGAGGAATTTCAATTTCTTCCACATGAGCATTAAGTACAGAATCAAGTACGGGACTCCCTACATATTTTACCCTGATTCCATATTTCCTGTAAAAATTCTCCTCAAAAGGAAGGATTACAAAAACGTAATGGAAATTTTTTTTGATGAATTTCACCCTGAAATTCCACCATGCCCAGACCTGCGGTGCTATATAGTAATAATTTATCTTTCCTGCTCTTTTAGTATAGGAAGAAAGCTTTAAATTAAACCCAGGGTAATCCACAAAGATACAAATATCCATGTCTTTGACCACCTTTACAGACATTTTGAGCAGATCCCTGAGCTTAAAGACACCCCTTAAAGCCTCTTGAAAGCCTATTATCCCCAGCTCGTTTATGTGCTGGATGAGTTCCACACCCTCTCTTCGCATATTATCACCGCCAATACCACGGAAGACAGCGTCTGGAAAAACTTTTTTGAGTTCTCTGACGAGGGAAGCTGCGTGGATATCACCAGAATATTCTCCTGCGGAGATGAAAAACTTTAACATTGAAATAGTATACAGAAAGGCTTGAAATGTAGCAAATTCTTGTAAGATGAACGAATACACTTTAAAATTTTTTTATGAAAACTCTCATACTCTTAAGCCTCCTGTTTTATCGTAATGAACTAATACCTCTCCGTAGAGGGTGGGATTTTATCTTGGAGGATTATTTATTCACCTCTGGGAGAAATAACAGTTATTCTCTTATATTTCCTTTGAAATTCGAAGGTGCACCTGAAAATCCTTTCATAAATATCAATGCTTATACTCGAGGTTACTGCAGGATGGGAGATAGTTACTTTGATTTGAAACATAATGGGGCCACAGGTTCCAGTTCCTTGTTTAAATCAAATTATAGATATAACTTATATGGAGAACTGCAGTTAAAAGCGGGCTTACAAATCGATAATATCACCTTTATTGATGATATTTCTTTATTTAACAAATACGAGGAAGAAAGTCTCAGTTACAGGTCTCCTTTTTATGACCCGAGATATAGACTCCATTCCTTTGACAAACAACCGGTTATTGGAGAACAGAATTATTTTGATGTGAGATTTAATAGAGGTTTTATTTTGTATGAACACCCGAGTGGTATCTCCATCCTTACAGGTAGGGAATATTTATCATGGGGTTATAACCTTTTGTTTTCTGGCTATGCCACTTCGATGGATTTTATTTACAGGATCCGGTTGAAGAAAGGAAAATTGACAGCAGAAACCTTTAATGCATTTTTAAACGATACCTTTCCCGGAAAAAGAATCTCCGGCCAGACAGTAGAACTCTCCATTTTACCCAGCCTCGTGGTTTCTCTGGAGGAGGCAGTTATATACACCTCGTCTGATAATTTCAAGTATTTCAATCCCCTTGGACTCTACTACGAAATCCAGAGGAGAGGAAAAGATAACAGTGATAATCTTCTTGGTAGTATTAACATTTCATGGAGAGTTATTAGAGGCGTCAAACTTGGATTCCAGTTTCTGGACGACGATTTTATCATAGGAAAAGGTGGAACATCGAAATTTGGGATTCACGGGGATCTCACCCTGGTTCCTTGGCAAAGGAAAAATCTAATGATGCGTTTTACATATACTGCAATACCACGATGGACATACACTCATGTAAGTGATACCAACTCCGCATCCTTTCTCGGAACACCTTTAGGTTATCCTAGGGGAAATGACCTGAGGGATATGTCCTTCAGTGTTTATTTTTTAACCCCTAACAGGATAAAATATATATCTATCAACTATCTTGCCCATGGTGAAGGGACACTGGAGGAGCACTGGGAAGGGAGTGGTTATCCCAGGAATATGCCATACCCTACAGGTAACTCCATTAAGACGCTCCTTATCACCATTGGACAAAAAAACGAACATCACGAAATTTCCATCTTCACCGAGTATGAAAAAAGAGATGATTCTGAAAATTTAAATATTGGCTTTCTTTTCCTTGCAAAATACTCCTTTTTAACCATAGAATTCTGAAATCATGAAAGATATAATTTTCCAAAAGATATTTAAAGCACTAAAGGATTTTAATATGATAGAAAAAGGGGATAGTATTCTTATCGCCTTTTCCGGGGGCCCGGATTCGGTGATGCTCCTTTATGTTTTGAAGTCATTACAAAAAAAATTCAATCTAAAACTGGCAGCTTATCATCTCAACCACATGTTGAGAGGAGAGGAAGCTAAACGGGATGAAGAATTTTCGCGAAAATTGGCCGAAGAATGGAATATACCTTTTTACTCGGAAAAAATTGATATAAAAAAATATAAAACAGAAAAGGTAGTGTCTCTGGAAGAAATAGCAAGGGAAATAAGATATAAGCGTTATCATTACTGGAAGGAAAGACTCAAATTTCGAAAAGTCGCCCTCGGGCATACAAAAACCGACTCCGTAGAAACCTTCATTTATAATCTTATAAGAGGAAGTGGATTGAAGGGGCTTTCTGGTATACCACCTGTCAGAGATTTTTACATAAGACCACTTATATATCTGGAGAGAGAAGAAATTCAAGAATTTTTAAAAATTGAAAATATTCCCTACGTAATAGACAGTACAAATCTTGAACCTGAATTTACAAGAAACAAAATACGTCTCCAGCTTCTTCCACTCCTTGAAGAGATTCGTAAAGGCGCAACTCAAAAAATATTCCAATCCTCTCTTATTTTAAAGGAAGCTGAAGATTTCGTTCAGTGTGAAGTTAAAAAATTACTTAAAAAAGCAACTAAAGAAGTATTTAAGGGTGACTGGCTTCTTGACACATCACTTATAAGGAGTTATCATTTATTTATCAAAAAGAGTTTGTTTCATTACTTATTCGGTTTTAATTTTGAAGAGACCAGCACTGTTTTAAATATTCTCGAAAAGGGTGGTAGAATAAGATTGCGGGATTTTTACATAAGTTCCTCATTTGGAGAACTTTATATTTCAAAAAAGGAACGGAAACTTCCCGATACTGTATTACAAAAACCTGGAATATTCGAATTTGATGAACTTAACCTTAAGATAATATTGGAAAGGGGAGAAAAAACGTCTCACAGAATGTTATATAGAATAAATATCTCATGGGATTATCTCCCTCTCATTGTAAGGTCGAGGAGAGAGGGGGACAGGGTTCATGGTAAAAAGCTAAAAGATTATTTTATACGGAAGAAAATACCTGAATGGAGACGAGCACTGATTCCGGTATTCGAACATGCAGGGGAAATTATATGGGTTCCAGGGATATATTTAAAAAGAGGTATAGAAGGTAAGTTAAAACTGGAGGTATGTAAAATCCATGGAGAGAAATTCTGGGTTTTTGATAAGTGAAGAAGAAATTAAAAGCAAAGTAAAAGAAATAGCTAATCAAATCAAAGAAGATTATAAAGGTAGAAATCCTTTACTTGTGGGTATTCTAAAAGGTTCGTTTATCTTCCTGGCAGATCTTATAAGAAGCCTTGATATGGATCTTGAGGTGGATTTCCTTGCAGTATCAAGCTACGGGAAATCAACTACAACCTCCGGTGTGGTTAAAATTTTGAAGGATCTAAATCAACCAATTGAAAATCGGGATGTTATACTCGTGGAAGATATTGTGGACTCCGGTTTGACATTAAAATATCTAAAAGAAATATTAATTGGAAGAAATCCTCGGAGTCTAAGAATATGTGTTCTTCTGGACAAAAAAGAAAGGAGAGAGGTAGATGTGAAGCTGGATTATGTGGGCTTTGAAGTACCTGATTATTTCCTCGTGGGGTATGGTCTGGACTTTGCTGAAAAATACCGTAATCTTCCCTATATAAAAGCACTAACTCAAGAGGAAATTAAAGAGGTTTTGAAATGAGGAGTAATCCTATAAAAACTTTGCTTATATGGTTAATAATATTCGTGGGTTTTGCCATTATCTTGAATTTCCTTGGCCAGGAAAAGGGAATTGTAGAATTACCATTCAGTGAATTTTATGAGTTGAGCAACAAAGGTGTTGTGCAGAAAATCATAATATCAGGTAAAGACATTAAGGGAGAATTTAAAACAGAGTTCGTAAAAAATGGTAAAAATTACAAAAATTTCAAAACAAAGCTTCCATATGACGATCCTGAACTTGTGAGAGAGCTAACGGAAAAGGGCATTATTGTTGAATCTAAACCAAAGCAGGTAATGTGGTCTATAATACTGGGATATCTGCCCTGGGTTATAATGCTGGGGCTTTTCTGGTTCTTCTTCATCAGGCAGATCTCTGCTGGGCAAAGGGAAGCAATCAAGTTTGGGAAAAGCCGTGTTAAAATATTAAAAGAAACTAAACCTCAGGTCACCTTCCAGGATGTCGCCGGGTGTGAAGAAGCAAAAGAAGAATTAAAAGAAGTCATAGAGTTTTTGAAGAATCCTGAAAAATTCACCAAAATTGGCGCTAGAATCCCAAAGGGTGTTTTACTCGTTGGCCCTCCCGGAACAGGAAAAACTCTGTTAGCAAAAGCGGTAGCCGGTGAAGCAGATGTTCCCTTTCTCTCCATCTCTGGTTCCGAGTTCGTGGAACTATTTGTTGGTGTAGGTGCAGCGAGAGTCAGAGATCTCTTTGAACAGGCAAAAAGAAATGCTCCATGTATTGTATTTATCGATGAAATTGATGCAGTGGGAAGATTAAGGGGGGCAGGCCTTGGTGGTGGACACGACGAAAGGGAACAGACCCTTAACCAGCTCCTTGTGGAGATGGACGGTTTTGATACCTCAGAGGGTATCATTGTAATGGCCGCTACCAATAGACCCGATATCCTTGATCCTGCTCTTTTGAGGCCTGGAAGGTTTGATAGACAGATTGTTGTTCCGAGACCAGATGTAAAGGGAAGAGAAGAAATTCTTAAAATTCATACAAGGAATATACCCCTTGCTGAAGATGTGAATCTTAAAGTTATAGCACAGCAGACTCCTGGATTTTCAGGAGCGGACCTTGCAAATCTTGTAAATGAAGCGGCTCTTCTCGCTGCACGAAGAGGAAGGGATAAGGTAGCAGCTCAGGATTTTGAAGAAGCAAAGGATAAAGTTCTTATGGGTATTGCGAGACGCAGCATGGTGATGTCGGAAGAAGACAAGAAAAGAATTGCCTATCATGAAGCGGGGCATGCACTGGTTTCAAAGTTCACTCCCGGTTCAGATCCTGTACATAAAGTGACCATAATTCCGAGAGGTAGAGCTCTTGGAGCCACTCAACAATTACCCGAACAGGATAGATATATCTATTCCAAGTCATATCTTGTCAATCAATTGCGAGTGCTTCTTGGGGGCAGGGCTGCAGAAAAGATAGTTTTCGGTGAAGAAACCACCGGAGCCGCAGATGACTTAATGAGAGCCACAGAGATAGCAAGGAAAATGGTGTGTGAATGGGGTATGTCAGACAAAATTGGTCCTGTTACATTCGACAGGACGGAACATGAAATATTTCTGGGAAGGGAATTCGGAGTAAAAAAGTATTATTCTGAAGAAACAGCAAAAACCATAGATGCTGAAATCAAAAGGATCGTTGGCGAGGCAGAACAGAAGGCCGAAGAAATCTTAAAAAAGAATATAGAAGTTCTGCATGAAGTGGCACAAACATTACTGGAACAGGAAACCATAACTGGCCAGGAACTGGATGAAATAATAAAGAGACACCAAGTTAAGCGTGAAGCGTAAGACAGAAAGTAGAAACAAAATTTTTTCTCTCCTGAGTAGGAAAGACTTAAACAACGTATATCAGGCTCTGAAAAGCTATCAATGATTCCCTCTCACCTAACCCTTAAGGGGGAGGGAATTCACTGTTTCCCTTTCTACAACTTGACCGTATAAGCTTCAAAAATTAAGATATTACAATGATTATAAAAATCTTAATTGCAGTAGGTATTGTTCTTGTACTCTGGGTTATTTACAGCTATAACATTCTTATACGCTGGAAATTCAGAGTAAAAAATGCATGGTCGCAGATTGATGTCCAGCTCAAAAGAAGGTATGACTTAATACCTAATCTTGTGGAAAGCGTTAAAGGATATATGGAATATGAGAAGGAACTACTTGAAAAAATTACCGAATTGCGGGCAATGGCGATAAAAGCCCGCAACCTCAAAGAGAGAGGAAAAGCCGAGGGAGAACTTTCTGAAAACATCTCCCGACTGCTTGCGGTCGCAGAGAAATATCCAGATCTTAAGGCCAACAAAAATTTTCTTATGCTTCAAGAAGAACTTGTTTCCACGGAGAATAGAATAGCCTTTGCTCGACAATTTTATAATGATTGTGTGATGAATTATAATACCAAACAAGAAACTTTCCCCACAAATATTATTGCGAAACTTTTTAGATTTAAAAAGGCAGAATTTCTTCTTTTCCCACAGGACAGAGGGGTTCCAACTGTGAAATTTGGAGGGTAGTATGGGAACAATAAATTTTTACGAACTGGCTTCTAAAAACAAAAGAAGAACAGCATTTCTAATTATCAGTTTCCTGATCCTTTTGGGTCTTATAGGATATTTTATTGATTACATCTTTTTCGAGGGCAATAAACCCACTTTTATCATTATTGCACTCATAATAGCCGGGTTTCAGAGTTTTCTCGGGTATTATTATGGTGATAAATGGGTTCTTAGAGCAGTAAAAGCTAGAAAACCTGATCTCACCTATCTGAAAGAAAAACAGTATGTCGATGTTGTGGAGGAACTATGTCTTGCAGCAGGATTGCCAACTCCCAAAATTTACGTGATGGATGATCCTTCCCCTAATGCTTTTGCTACTGGTAGAGATCCTCAACATGCCTCGGTATGCGTGACCACTGGTCTTCTCGAGATGATGAATAGAGATGAAATAATGGGAGTTATAGCACATGAACTTTCTCACATCAGGAATCGAGATATCCTTACTATGACCATGGTAGCAGCACTTGCTGGTGCAATTATCATACTCGCAGACCTGGCAAGATGGGCTCTATGGTGGGGAGGTGGAGGAGAGCGTAAGAGAAGACGCAGTGAAGGCGGAGGGGGAGGTAATTTGGTGGTATTTATCATTCTTCTGGTTCTTATAATCCTTGCGCCGATTTTTGGTAGACTTCTCGCTCTGGCAGTATCCCGTTCAAGAGAATATCTGGCCGATGCAGGCTCTGCAGAACTTACTAGAAACCCATTAGCTCTGGCCAGTGCACTGGAAAAGATAGCCACATCGCCTCCACTGAAAAGAGTTAGTGATGGTGTCGCTCACCTCTTCATAGCAGACCCCAAAAAAAAGAAACTTTCCGAAAAAGATAGTTTATGGGCTAATCTGTGGAGCACCCACCCTCCCATCTGGAGAAGGATAGCTATCCTTAAAGAAATGGCTGGACAGTATACCTAATTTTAAGTTCCTCACTGTCAGTGGCTTGATTTTAACTGCTGTAAAACTATGACAATTTTATTTTCTAAATATTACCTTCTAAAAAACCTTTAATTTTCTCCACAATGGCAACCCCGATTCTTGCTTGTGCCTCCTTCGTACTTGCTCCAATATGTGGTGTACCTATCACATTATCCAGTTTAAGTAATTCATTATCTACCGGAGGTTCAACTTCAAACACATCAAGGGCAGCGCCTTTTACTTTTCCATTCTTAAGAGCCTCCAAGAGAGCTTTCTCATCAACCACACCACCTCTTGAGCAATTTATAATCACCACACCATCTTTCATTTTTTCAAAGGCTTCCTTAGAAATCATATGTCTTGTTTCTTCTGTCAAAGGAATATGTATACTTATAAAATCGGCCTCCTTGTAAAGTTCATCATAGGATACAGTCTTGGCTAATTCTCCAGGTATCTGCCTAACATGACGAGTAGCAATTACATTCATTCCGAGGCACTTCGCTCTTTTTGCAACCTCCCTTCCAATTCTTCCCATACCAATTATACCGAGAGTTTTACCAAACAATTCTGTTCCCTTTAACTGCTTTTTCTCCCATTTTCCTTCCCTGAGTCCTACTGTGCCCCTCACAATATGCCTAGATAATGCAAGCATAAAGCCTATTGCAAGTTCTGCTACAGAGATACTGGAAGCTTCTGGAGTATTAACTACTTTTATTCCCTTAGCTTTTGCACCCTCGAGGTCAATATTATCAAGTCCCACTCCTCCTCTTATAATGAGTTTAGCATTCTTCAGTGCATCCAGTAACTCACCTTTAACCTTTGTAGCACTCCTCACAATGATAATTTCCATATCCTTTAGTTTTTGGGGAAGCTCTTCCTTGGGCAGATCACTGAAATCATAAATTTCGACATTCAATGCCTTTAATTCCTCTATGGCCTTTTTATCTATAGGATCACAGATTGCTACCTTCATGATTCCTCCTCATTTAAGATTCCAAATTTCATCAATGGCTTCGAGAACTTCCTTAACATCATCAAGAGTATGGTCGCCCATGTGACCAATTCTGAATGTGATTTCTTTAAGCTTTCCATACCCATTGGATATCATCAGACCTCTCTTGCCCAGTTCTTTATTTAAATCTGCTACACTGTAACCCTTGGTATTTTTGATTGTGGAGACAGTAGGTGACCAATAGCCTTTTTCTGGGAACATTTCAAAGCCTCTCTCCATGACCCACTTCTGTGTATATTCTGCCATTTCTTGATGTCTCCTGTATCTATTTTCGATGCCCTCTTCCAGTATTCTATCCATCTGCTTATCTAAGGCATAAATCAATGAAATTGCGGGCGTTGCGGTGGTCTGCCTTTTTTCATTATATCTTTTAGCCATCTCAATAAAATCAAAATAATAACCACGGCCTTCTACTGTCTTTGCTCTTTCCAGAGCTTTATCACTTACAAGAGCCACGGTTAATCCAGGAGGTAAAGCAAAACATTTTTGAACACTCGCAAAAATAATATCAATTCCCCACTCCTCAAATTTGATGGGAGCACCCATCATTGCACTCACAGCATCCACGGCAAATATAATATCTGGGTATTTTTTCATTACTTCGCCTATATCAGCTAGAGGATTCAACACACCTGTGGAAGTTTCATTGTATGTCACCAGTAGAGTATCATATTTTCCGCTTTTGAGTTTTTCCTCTATCATTTCGGGTCTTATGGCCTTTCCCCACTCCACTTCAATCTTATCCCCCTCCTTTCCGCTTTCAATACCAATCTTATACCATCTGCTGGAGAAAGCCCCACACACTGTGCCAAGATATTTAGTTTTAACCACATTCCTTATGGTTCCTTCCATAACTCCTGTGGCAGAAGAAGTGAAAATAAAAACATTGGCCTTTGTGTTGAGCGCCCTCTTTATCTTTTCAGTTACCTTTTCAAGAAGTTCTGAAAATTCTTTTGTTCTGTGGCCTATCATCCACTGAGTCTGGGCTTCCAGTACCTCTTTCTTAACTTCAGTTGGACCGGGTATGAAAAGCTTTTTATGCATTATTTACCTCCTTTTTGTATTTTTGTTCATATTTAAATTTTATAAGAAGTCCTCTGATGTGTCAAAAACCACCTTGGGAACATTTCCCATAAACGCTGAGTCTATAATAACAGAAAAAGGAGGTAACAAGATGCTAGCAATTCTGATGAGTATCATAATAGGGCTGGGCCCTCAAGAAGGGAACCCTCCGGGAATGGGGGAAGAAATAGAGATAGAAAAAGAAATCGGACCAGGAGATCTAACCATGATGCCCCCACATATGGGAGGAATCGAAGCATTGATTACCAATGAAGAACTTCAGAAGGATATAGGGCTTAAAAAGGAGCAGAGAGAGCAAATAAGAAAGATCTACTTCGAAACACAGAAAAAGCTGGTAAATTTAACCAAAGATAGGGAACTCAAGGAAATTGAACTCAGAGAACTTCTAAGTGAAGAAAATCCTGACATGACGAAAATAGAGAATATTGTAAGAGAAATCAGCTCTTTGGAAGCAGAAATTAAACTTACAAGAATCAGACAACTGCTAGAACTTAAAAAAATACTCACGGAAGAACAGTTGAATAAATTAAGAGACAGAATGAGGAGATTTAGACGTAAAATGATTAAAAAAAGGATCATGATGCATTAAAAAGAGACTATAAAGCACAGGGTACTGCCGTAGGGGTGGTACTCCAGAGTACCACCCCTTTATTTTCTTTGACTTAACCTGTATATAATTATATAATTTTCACGCTTGGGGCTGTAGCTCAGTTGGGAGAGCGCCGCCTTCGCAAGGCGGAGGTCGGGGGTTCGAATCCCCTCAGCTCCACTTAGAATCTGTTATAAAAATACTCCAGAATGCTATCTTGCAGCTCTCTGGCTTTTAGAGAGGAACCAAGATAATTATTCGCCATTATAGAAAACACCAGTAGCTTCCCCTTTTTAGTCTTGAGATATCCCGAGAGCGTAGAGACACCTGTCATGGTCCCTGTTTTGGCCCTTACCGCTCCCTCAATGGAATGTTGGCGTTTCTTCAAGGTGCCATCATATCCACCGATGGGTAGCGAACTCAATATTTCGGGCATTATAGGAAAATGGCTGTAATCAAAAAGTAGCAGTTGAACAAATCCTTTAGGAGATGAAAGATTATATCTTGAAAGGCCGGATCCATCTACAACTTTAAAAAGGTTTTCTACCCCAGCAACAATAAGAAAACTATCCACTGCTTTTAATCCATCTTCGTAATTCCCTTTTCTACTACTGAACTCTCTCCCAAGATTCTTCAATAATGCCTCCCCATAAATATTTATACTGTATTTCAGAAAGTCTCTTACAATAAAATGCAGTGGCGGCGATTCAAAAATCAGAATTGTATCTATACTATTCTCCGGAATAGAATCTATTATTTCAATATCGGAAAACGCAAAATGTTTTTCCATAAGAATTCTCTTTAATTGTTCTTTGAAAAATACCCGGGGGTTTTTAATACTTCTCAAAAAATGATATGTGGATGTGGTGTCTATTTTGCCCCATAACTCAATAATCGTGGTATCTCCTTTAAAATATGTCTTTTGATGTAGGAGAGTGTCTTCCAGCTCCTTTATTTTAATTCTTAAGAGTTCACTGGGAGGGAAAATATCGAGTTTCCAGATAGAATCCTTATAGTAAAAATCAGCAGCAAGCATGTTTTTGTTGAGGATAAAGGAAGAAATGGGAGCCTGGTAATAATAAGGTCTATCGTCCCACATCCATCCTGTACCCTGAGAAATCGTATCATAAGCAATATCCACTAAGAAGATAGAGTTCCATACAGAATCACCCCTTACCTTTAACCTGTCCAGGAGTTCGGAAAGGTCACCTACAGTCATGGAGGGATCCCCTGAAGCAATCATGTAGAGATTCTTGCAGGAATCTGATAGCAGAACAGTTTTAAATCTGTAATCGGGTCCAAGCCAGTATAATGAGGCAGAAGCAGTTATGAGCTTGTTGCAGGAAGCCGGAACAAAAAATTTATCTGCATTGTAACTGAATATTTCTCTCCCATTAATATCAACAACACTGACGCCCAAGAAGGTTCCTTCCGGGGCTTTATTTTTAATTAAATCCAATAATTGTCTCTCTATTTTTGCTCTTCCGGGGCGAAGGGTTGCACATCCTATAACTAATAGAGGTAATACAATAAGTTTTCTCATAGTGATTTTTCCTCCTTCTTGATTTTATTCAGCAAGTGTGAAGTGGAATATCCCTCTTTATAAGGCGCAATTATTATTTTTCCACCGTAAGACTCTACAATGTCTTTCCCGACCACATCGTGAGGTTCATAATCTCCACCCTTAACAAGAATATGAGGCTTCACTTCCTTTATCAATTCATACGGCGTATCCTGAGAAAAAGGGATTATAAAATCAACCATATAAAGTGCAGCAAGAACATACATTCTATCTTGAAGCTTATTTACAGGTCTATTCTTTCCCTTTAATCTACGCACAGAATCATCATCATTAATCCCCACAACAAGTACATCTCCCTGTGATTTTGCATATTCTAAGTATTCTATATGTCCTCTGTGAAGTATATCAAAACATCCATTGGTAAAAACTATTACTTTACCTTCTTTACGGAGTTTTTCCCCAAGTTCTCTGGCTTTTTGCCTGCTCAGAATTTTATCTCTGGGCGTAATCTTCACGGATTTTCTCTACTATCTTTTTAGCCCAATCATATTTTAAAGAGAGGATCCTTAGAGCCATTATGCAAGAATTAATCATACCGTGCGTGCCCACTGCCATGGTAGCCACAGGAATACCCCGGGGCATCTGAACAATGGATAACAATGAATCAAGACCGTGCAAAGGTTCTGTATCTTTGGGTACGCCTATCACCGGAAGATCAGTCAAACTTGCTACAGCACCTGGAAGATGAGCCGCAAGGCCCGCAACGGTGATAAAAATTTCTACGCCTTCCTCTTCTTTTTCTTTAATGTAATCGATTAATTTATGAAGATTTCTATGGGCAGATATAAATGAAATTTCATAAGGGACGTTGTACTTTTCCAGCAAATCTGTGCCCCTTTTGACAAAATCTTCATCAGATTTACTTCCTGCTATTATACATATTTTTTTATCCATAACTACCTCCATCTTTCCATCAATCCTATGTCTCTTCTATAAAAAATATTTTCAAAATGAATTTTTTCAACCTCTCTGTAAATATGTCTTCTGACATTTTCGAAATCCTTACCCATGGCAACAAGATTTAAAACCCTTCCCCCCGCTGTATAAATTTTGTTCTCTCTTTCTTCAGTACCAGCGTGAAACAGAATAACTTGATGAGATAACTTTTCCAGTCCTTTGATTTCTTTACCTTTTTCATATTCTACAGGATACCCACCACTGGCAACAACCAAACACATGCATACTTCCTTACTTATTTCAACCATAACTTGGTTTAACCTGCGCTCTTTCGCAGCAATAATCAGATCCATAAGGTCATTTTTCAATCTGGGTAATATAACCTGTGCTTCCGGATCCCCAAGTCGAACATTGTATTCCAATACCTTAGGGCCATCTTCAGTCCAGATAAGTCCAAAGTAAAGAAATCCTTCATATGGTATAACTTCTTTTATGAGGCCCTCAAGGGTAGGTTTTATTATTTCATCTTCTGTAATTTTTCTTTTTCCACTGTCCAGAAAGGGGGCAGGAGAAACAGAGCCCATGCCGCCGGTATTAGGACCCCTGTCTCCATCAAAAGCTCTTTTATAATCACAAGCATCTCCAATCCAGATATAATCTCTACCGTCTGTAATTATGAAAACAGAATATTCATAACCTGTTAAAAACTCCTCTATCACAACTCTGGTGGAAGCTTCACCAAATTTTCTACCTTTAATATATTCTTCCAGAATAGAAACGGCTTCAATATGACTCTGAGCAATGGAAACTCCTTTTCCCTGAGCAAGACCATCTGCTTTGATGACAACCGGGTATTTTTCTATCAAATTGAGATAATTAACACCTTCTTCATATGATTCAATAATCCGAAAATCTGCTGTGGGAACATTATTTCTTTTCATAAATTGCTTGGCCTTTATCTTGGAGGCTTCTAGAAAGGAAGATTTACTGGAGGGAGAAAATACATAAGCACCAGTCTTTTTTTCAATATAATCCTTAATTCCATTTGCTATAGGGGCTTCTGGACCGGGAATTACCATTTCTATCTTGTTTTCTTTGACAAATTCTGCCAGTGTTTTAAAATCTTCTAAATTCAGTTGAATATTATGGGCGTATTTTTTTGTTCCCGGATTCCCAGGGACTGCATAAAGTTCATCAATATAGGAAGACATAGAGAGTTTCCATACAATAGCACTCTCCCTCCCCCCTTTGCCCAAAACCATAACCTTCATAATATAACTCCTTTACATATTACGAAGAATTTCTTCTATTAGTCTACCCAGAATTTTCCCACTTTTTTCTCCTACCTGAATAACCTCCTCATGGGTAGTAGGTTTTGGATTGTATGGATCAGCGACATTTGTGATTATGGAAAACCCCAGAACTTCTATGCCCATGTGCCTTGCAACTATAACCTCCGGTACAGTGGACATTCCCACCACATCGCCACCTATCAGATTTACAAATCTATACTCTGCAGGGGTTTCAAGAGAAGGTCCCTGGAGAGCGACATACACTCCCTCTTTTACGCTGATACCTGCCTTGGATGCTACCTCATGGGTTAATTTAATAAGTTTTTTTGAATAGGCATCGTGCATAGACGGGAATCTTGGGCCAAATTTATCAAGATTTGGACCTCTTAAGGGATTATCTGGCAAAAGATTTATATGATCCCTGATAATCATGATATCACCAGGCTCAAAGTAAGGATTTACACCTCCTGCAGCGTTGGTAACTATAAGTATTTTTACATCAAGTTTTCCCACAACCCTTATAGGGAACGTAACTTCTCTCAGAGAATATCCTTCATAATAGTGAAATCTTCCTTTGAATAGACACACTGGTTTACTTTCAAGAGTCCCAAAAATTAGTTTACCCTCATGTCCCTTCACGGTGGAGATTGGAAACCCGGGTATTGTTTCATAGGGTATCTCCACAGGATCTTTAATCTTCTCTGCAATAACACCTAATCCCGAACCAAGTATTATGGCAATTTCAGGTTTCTTTTTTATTTTTTGTGTTATCAAAGAGACTGCCGTGTTCAATTTCTCGAGCTCGTTCAATTTCCCTTACCTCCTTTGTTATAAGTCTGAGATAATATTCAAGACCTCCCCTAATGGATTGCAATATTTCCCATTTTCTTCTTTTGAGGGCCCTTATTTCTTCATTTAATTTAGATTTTTGTAATTCGAGGTCAGCAAGTATCTTCTTCGCCTTCTGCTCCGCCTCTCTGATTATCACAGAAGCTTTTTCTTCACTATTTTTCAATATTTGTTCAGCTGACTTTTGAGCCAAAGTTAAGGCCTTGTTTAGACTGTCCTCCAGATCCATATAGTGTGCGATTTTTTCTTCCAGCTCCTTATTTTTCTCCTTCAGTTTTTCATTCTCGTTCAGCAGTTCCTGAAACTCATCGGCTATGATCTCTAAAAATGCCCGAACTTCCTCAGGATCAAAACCGCTTATCTTTTTCTTAAAAGAGGCTTTTCTTATTTCAATGGGAGAAATCTCCATATTTACCTCCTTCCTCCAAAAATTCCCCTCCCTATTCTGAGAAGGGTGCTTCCCTCAATGATAGCATATTCATAATCTTCCGTCATTCCCATGGAAAGAATCGGAAGCTGTAAATTAAACTCCTGTTCAATTTTATCTCTTAATTCTCTCAAAAGTGAAAATGCTTTTCTTGTCTTTTTCTCCTCTACAGGATACGGCCCCACAGTCATTAAACCCTTTAAAACCAGCTTATCCATCTTCAAAATCTCATCAATAAGATGGCTGAGCCCCTCTGGCGAGACTCCAAATTTCTGAGATTCACCACTTGTATTCACTTCTACCAGAATATCCATTTTAGATGGTGCTCTCTTGTTTATTTCTCTTGCCAGCTCCACGCTGTCTACTGATTCAATCATCTTAAAAAGTTTAACCGCATACTTGACCTTATTCCGCTGCAGATGTCCAACGAGATGCCATTCTATATCAAGGTTGAGTTTTGGTATCTTCTCCCTCGCTTCCTGTATTCTGTTCTCCCCCATCACCTTAATACCTGCACGATAAGCTTCAATAATTCTATCAAGGTCTATTCCTTTTGTAATCCCTTCTATAACAATCTCGTCCTTTCTTCCACATCTGTTCTTAATTTCTTCCACCTTTGATATTAGACTCTCAACTCGTTCTTTAATGCTCATTTTCTTCTATATTTTTCTTAAGAAATTCAAAGACTCTGTTCTTAAGTTTATCATCCTGCATGATGAGATAAATGCCTCTAAAATTATCCAGTCTTGAGGGCTTCTTGAATGGACTCAGAAATACACCGTTTCTATCCTTTTCTACACGTCGGAAATAGCGAAGCTCTTTACTCACTGTGTAAAATGGCTTTTTTATCACAATTTTTTCATTGTCAAGAGAATACCTGGTGACAGTATAAAAGGGAAATAAAACAAAAAGTAAAAGCAAAAAACCAAAAATTGCCCAGTAAGGACCTGTAAATAAATAGAGAAAAAGAGTGGTAAAGAAAACTGCAATTATAGCAATTACAAGTTTTTTCTTATTGCGAGCCGGAAGACTCTCCCACTCTATTTTCTCTGGCATAGTTTTTAATGATGTACGTGTCCGTGTTCAAGCTCGTCTGGAGTTGCTTCTCTCAAACCCACAATCTTAACATGGAAATGCAAGGTTTTCCCTGCAAGTGGGTGGTTGAAATCTATCACTATGGATTCGTCCTTAATTTCTTTAACATAGAATGGAACCTCAGAGCCATCTTCAAAGTGTGCATAGTATTGATTACCAACCTGTACATCCACCTCTTTAAAAAATTCTTTGGGAACTTCCTGTATGGCTCCTGGATCTATTTCTCCGTAACCTTCTTCTGGAGATAAAACTATATCCTTTTCATCTCCTACTTTCATTCCTTCTAATTCTTTTTCCAACTTGGGTAATACAGAGCCTATACCAAAAATAAATTCAAAGGGAATACCCTTCGTCTCATCTATGACTTCACCACTGTCGAGGCTCAATGTATATTCTAGACTTACCACCATATTTTTTCCTACCGTATCCATAATTCCTCCTTAAATTATTGAATTAGTATTCTTTTACAATTATGCACCTATTAGCAGAATAAGTCAAATGCTTAAATTTACGATTATTAAAAAGATAGCATCATAAAGAAAAAGGTATTCCATAGTTAGTGTATAGGAACTTAAATCTAGACCAAATTTATCCCTCTTTCATGAGTATCTCTTGGAGAGGAACTGGATAAACCATAACCCATATAATACAAATGCAGTATAATGAGAAGCAAGAAACAAGTCAACAATCCCACATATTTTTATTGATACAATTTATAAATTGCATTAATATTTTTTTGATGAATGATAGTCTGAATGTGTTTGACAGAGAGACAGGACTCTACTCCGAAAACTACCTTTTACTTCGTTTACATGAAGAACTCGGACGTCATCGAACAGGAAGATATAATCTTGCTTTTATTAGCCTGGAAATCCCCGGGTTTATGGCCGCTATTATACCTTACTGGGAAGAAAAGAAAGACATTTATAATACAATAAAGCATATAGTAAACTCTGTATTTAGAAATAAAGCTATTATTGTTGCTCTTGAACCCCATAAATTCTTCATTGCTCTTCCTAAAGTTAAAAAGAACGAAACTTTACAAAAATGCTCTGACATGCTGAACAAATTACAGATTTACGTGAAAAATAAATTTGAAATTCCTTTGAAACTACATGCTGGGATATCTTTCTACCCCCAACATGCTCAGAACTCACATGAATTGATTCATTATGCTGAACTCGCTCTAAGTCACTGTATAACAACAAACAACTCGGTAACTGTGTATTCGAAAAAGGGACTGAATCATTTCCGGTGTAGAGATGTCTTTGTTGATAGAGTGAAAGAATTGACTGAAATTTATCGTTCTGTTAAGAAATCCCTTCAAGGGGATAACATAATAATTTCAATATCTGGCGGTCTTGGTGTGGGTAAGACACAATTACTAAAACATTTATCTTATATTTTTCCGAAGGATAAATATAAGATAATATACACATCCACTTCGGCAATTCACACTCTGCCTCTTTATTATCCTCTTGATCATGTGATCAAAGCAATCTTCTCTGACAGAAGATTCCAGATGAAGAATAATATCCCTCGTTTCAAAAAGGGCCTATTTACAGTAATTCCAACAGCAGACCAAAATCTCGAAAAATCAGAAGAAATTGCCGTCTCACCGGATACACGGTGGTTAGAAGTAATGATAGGACCTTTACTTAAGGCTTCAAAAATAACACCTATAATAATAGCCATTGATGACTTTCAGTATATTAACAAAAAGTCCCTGGAATTCTTTAAAGTTTTACTACAAAAAGCTCGTAATCACCCACTTGCTTTTATTATAACTCATACATACGGTGAATCGAGTCTGAAGCACCTTCTATCTATCCCTAATTACAAGCTCAAAAAAATCGTGGTTTCCCCTTTGGATTTTTCCTCATCATGTAGAATGCTTAAATATTTTCTTAACGGTGGAAAACTTGATAAAGACTTGGTTCAGCAAATTTACTCTGTGACCAAAGGGAATCCATTTTTCATGGGTCAAGTTGTCAAGTATTTATATGAGAAAGGGACATTAATATGGAATCCTGAAAAGGGATGGCAAATTCTGAAAAAGGATAACATTATCCCTGAAAACCTAAAAAAATTGATCAAAAAAAGAATCCATGGACTCTCCACTAGAGAAAGAAGAATTTTGAATGCTGTGGTAGTTGCAGGAACAAGGATAGGAATTGATGCCTTGCAGTATATAACCGGCCTTGATAAAGTTCAAATACTTGATTATATCGATGCTCTTATCAAAAGAAAAATAATTAATATTGGGGTCACGGGCATAGAGTGTGCTCATCCCTTATTTGAAAAAGTTATTTATGAAGATCTTCCTGAGAAGACTAAGAAAGAACTTCATAAAAAAATCGCAAACTACCTTGAAAAGAAATTCCTTAGCGAAGGCAATGTTGATTCCAAATCTATTGCCTTTCATTTTGATAGAGGAGGATTAAAAAAGCTAGCGCACAAATATTATTTAGAGGCCGCTTACAGAGCAAAGAAATTTTTTAATTTAAAAGAAGCCTCTGAACTTTTTGAAAATGCACTTATTACAGCTACAAATAAAAAAACTAGAGAGAGTATTCAAAAAGAACTGGTGAAAATATACAGGAAAACAGGTGATTACAAACGTTCCAAGCAATTGATCCAAGAACTTCTTAAAGGAAGTATTCTTTCCATTTGCCAGAAAGCTGACCTCATGCTCGAACTTTCTGAAAATTATATGGATACCACAGAGCTGGGTAAAGCATATAAAATATTGGAGGAGTTGTTATCTTGGCCGCTTCATCGATGTAGAAACAGTCTGTATCTATATGTAGCTATATATAAAAATATATCATGGATTAAATACCTCCAGGGAAAAACAGAAGATGCTTGGCATTTTATACAGAAGGCGCAGACCTTTTCGTTAAAAACCGGAGATGAAATTTTGTTAGCTCAGATTTTAAATCTCAAAGGAAATATACTATTTGAAATAGGTGAACTGGATGACGCAAAAAAATGTTACGACTCGGCCCTCACCCTGTTTAAAGAGCACAACCAACTGAATGGAATATCTAAGGTCTACAACAATATAAGTACAGTGTATTCACGAAAAGGACTTTCTTCACTTGCAGTGGAATTTTTAAAAAAATCCAGGGACATTAGCCGCAAAATTGGCGATAAAAACGGTGAAGCTATTGCACTTTTAAATATCGGAGAAGAATTTTTATGGTTGAACGATCTCGAATCTGCTTCCCATTACCTAAAACAATACATGGAGCTTTCATCTGAAATCGATAATAAACTTTCCACACTCTTTGGCAACTGGATGCTGGGACTTGTAGAGGTAGGAAGAAGAAACTACAGTTATGCATTGGAATTTCTTCATAAGGCTCTCCAAAGCGCAAAACTCCTGGGGCTGAAACAGGATGAGCTCTTTGTTAGGTTAGCCATTGTAGAAACTTTATTGTTGAATGGAGACCTACATATTGCAAAAGAGGAATTTCAAAAAATCAGAATAAAAAAAGAACTTGAGACTACGTTGTTAAATGCAGAATATTTCCTAATTCGTTTCTGGATTTATCTAAATGAATTTAAAGAGGGTCTCTCTAATTCTCAATCGGAACTTAACAATTTTATAAAAGAAGCGCAAAAGATTTTTAAAGAAACTGTGTATCCTGAACTTCATCTCAGATTAGGATGGATGATAGGTGAAGCCCTCCTGCTGATTGGCCAATTTGATGCTGCACGGCAACATATTCAGAAAGCATGGGACAGAATAGAAACAGTACTGGAAAGGATAGGGAACAGGAAACTTAGAGATTCCTTCCTATGCCATGAAGATATAAAAAGAATAAAACAGCTTAAAGAATCACTTGAAGTTTTATAGTTGATTTAGAAACTTTAAAATTTATTTATGACAAAGAGGTTTTATGCTTTGGCACTTTATCTTGTGAAAGGTGTGGGCCCTATTTTTTATAAAAAATTGGTAGACTATTTTAAAAGCCCCGAAGAGGTCTTTAAAGCAAGTGTACAGGATCTAACACAAATTGTTCCCAAAAATGTCGCGGAAGCTATTTCTCATTTTAATTTTGAAGAGGCAGAAAGACAATGGGAAAAAGCAGAGAACTTAGGGGCACAGGTAATATGGTATGGTGATAATCATTATCCAGACGCCTTAAAAAATTATGATTTTTCGCCCCCTCTTCTTTTTGTTATAGGAAAAGAGAAGTATATAAATTTTAATGCAATAGCAGTTGTAGGAACCAGAAGATGCACAATTTACGGAAAAAAGGTCGCTTATGATTTTTCTTTCGCTCTCGCCAAATCTGGATTCGATATAATCTCAGGAGGAGCAAGGGGTATTGATACCCAAGCACATAAAGGCGCCATTGATGCGGGGGGAAATACCTTTGCGATCCTGGGAACAGGCCTAGATATAGTATATCCTCCAGAAAACAGGTATATCTTCGAAAAAATAAAAGAGAGGGGGGCTTTAATCTCCGAATTTCCCTTTGGAATCCCTCCTCTTAAGGAAAATTTTCCCAAGAGAAACAGGATCATAGCAGCTCTCTCGAGAGGGATACTGGTAGTAGAAGCAGGTACAAAAAGTGGAGCCTTGCTTACAGCCCAATGGGGTATAGAAACAGGGAAAGAGATATATGTGGTTCCTGGTCCTATAACATCTCCCACATCCAAAGGGACAAACGAACTGATAAAAAAGGGAGCAAAACCTGTAACTTCTCCAGCTGATATAATAGCGGATTACGGTTTTATTACCCCAAAACAGGAAAAAGAAAGAATCACATCAATGAGCGAGGATGAAACCCGCATCTACAATATATTGGACTATGTTAACCCTCTACATTTGGATGAGCTATGTGAAAGACTACAAACTCCGGTGACTGATTTACTACCAAAACTTTTAAAAATGGAGATGAAAGGGGTCATAACACAGTTACCTGGAAAATTCTATGTTCGCTCGAAATAAAAGAATTCTAGTCATAGGTTCACCTGTTCTGGACAGGATCATCCGGAAAGGAAGAGAATACAAACAGCTGGGTGGTATAAGTTATTCTCTCTGGGTCCTGGGCAAATTTTATCCCGAGATAGAAGTGATACCCATTATGAACATAGGAGAGCCATTATATAGATGTTATACACAATGGCTTCACTCGTTGGGGAATGTAAATACGTCGTATATAAAATGTAAAGGGGGGATCAACAGGAACACCTTAATATACAAAGATTCAGAAAGGGAGGAATATATGGAGATAGGGCAGACTCCTGTACGGAAAATCCCCGAAAAACTACTGAAAAACACCGATGGCATTTTCATAAATTTTATAACACGTAATGATGTGAGTATAGAGGAAGTAAAAAAAATAGAATGGTATAACCTCCCTGTTTATATTGATCTTCACAGTTTTTTAAGAGAGGTAAGGAGCGGAAAATTTGTACTCTCAAACAAAAAGAACTGGAAAATAATCGTTCAAGTTGCTTCCTATCTGCAGATGAATATCAAAGAATTCCAATTCTTAATGGGTGAAAAAATCACGAAAGACAAATTGATGGAGATTCATGCTCTTGGTCCCCGGGTGATTTTAGTGACAAGAGGGGAACAGGGTACTTTATTTTCTATCAATGGAGAAATTTTCGAAAAAACTCCTTCCAAAATATGTAAAGGGGATACTACAGGTTGTGGAGATATCTTAGGTGCAGTTACATTTGCAGAAATCCTTAAAGGAAGCACAGTCCAAGAAGCGATTTTAAAGGGTATTGAAATGGCTTCAAAAAAAGTCTGTGAGGAGATAAGGTTTCCAAAATCGAGCCCCTGCCATTAAAATATCAGCATGAATTTGAGGAATGAAATTGAAAAACTTATAGGAGACAATAAGGTATTTGACTCTCTTGAACATCGAGAAACATATGCAAGAGATGAATCCACCATTAAAGAGACCTATCTGCCTGATTTAGTAGTACACCCTGAATCCACCGAGGATGTAGCCAAAGTGGTAAAATTCGCTTATGAACATAAAATTCCTGTGGTACCAAGAGGTGCGGGCACAGGTTTATCAGGTGGTGCATTAGCCATCCATGGTGGCATAATGTTAAGCTTTGACAGGATGAAGCAAATATTGGAATTAGATGAAGGCAACTTACATGTAACACTTCAGCCCGGGGTCATTACTGGCGAATTGCACAAAGAAGTAGAAAGACACGGTCTTTTTTACCCCCCCGACCCTGCTAGTCTTGACGATTGTTCAATGGGAGGAAATATTGCCGAAAATGCAGGCGGACCTAGGGCTTTTAAATACGGAGTTACTAAGAACTATGTTCTGGAACTGGAAGTGGTTTTAGGAAATGGTGAGATTCTAAGAGTTGGACGACGAACAAAGAAATGGGTTGTGGGTTACAATATGCCCCAGATTTTTGTGGGGTCAGAGGGAACTCTGGGTATAGTTACAGAAATTACAGTGGCACTAATCCCAAAGCCACCCCAGATTCAAACTCTCCTTATTGCATTTCCTGATGAATATTCTGCAGGTAAAACAGTGAGTGAAATCGTGAAAGCTCAAATTTTACCTGTTACTCTTGAGTTCATGGATCGTAAGAGTTTTGATTATGTCAGGGATAAGGCACAAAATATCCCGGAAGAGACAGGAGCATTACTGCTTGTGGAGGTAGATGGATGGTCGGAATCCGAAGTAATAGAACAAACAGAAAAGATTGCAGAAATATGTGAAAAACAGAATGTAATTGAAATTTTTGCCGCCTTTTCGGAACAGGACAGAGAAAGGCTCTGGCATGCAAGAAGAATACTTTATACCACCCTTGAGGAAAACTCCCAGAGAGTGCGCTCAGAAGACATAGCGGTGAAAAGAGAATTAATTCCGGAAGTAGTGACTTATGTGAGAAAGCTGGAAGAAAAAGTAGGACTTCCTCTTCCCACCTTCGGCCATGCAGGTGATGGAAATCTCCATGTGAATTTTTTATATAGTGACGACGAGATTGAAAAGGTTAATAAAGGTGTAAGGGAGCTATACCAGTATATTTTATCTCTGGAAGGAACCATTTCTGGAGAGCATGGTATAGGCTTCCTAAAAAAGCCTTATATTAACATGGAACAGCCTGAAAATCTTATAGCTCTTCAAAGAAATCTTAAAAAGGTATTTGATCCGAAAAATATCCTAAATCCAGGAAAAATATTTTAGAAAATTAAAACTGTCTTTATGCAATATTTAACAGTGTAGGTATAAATTATCTATTTTCCTCGTTCTGCCCTTTCTTTCTGAAAAAATTATATACTCTATCTATTACCCCCTTGCCTACTAAAAGTACTTCATCACGAGAAGAAACTCTAACACAGTAACGATATTTATCAGCCAACTTCCCCACAGTGGCTATTTCCTTTTTTCCATCCAGTGCTGTTATAGTGAGGCTAAAATAGGGCTTATCAAAACCACATTTGGAGCTCTCAAGTGTATCTCCAAAGGCACTTACATAGAGAGAGGATATAGTGTGAACCATATTATTAATGTTCTTCTGAGGGGGAACAGAATCCAGGCCCTCCACATCCCATATTGTATCATTTCTTGTGAGAATAACTTTACCCAATGAATCTTCGAAAATAATCTGCACAATTTTTTCCTCAGATATACCAAATACTCTTCTTACCCGCCAACTGGCAGTCTCTGTAATTAAATAAGGACCAAGATGCACATCGATGAGAAGTATTTCTCTCATATTGTCCACTCTCACATACTGACTCATAAAATCCTGGCCTGTTTTGCCTAAATAATAAGGGCCATATTTCTTACCCTTGTTGTCTTCAAATAGGAAGTACTTTTGATTTGTGGTATCTATACCAAATACCTCAAATTTTTGCGGATTCCTGGAAGCCACACTACCCCGAGCTACCAGTATATTCTTGAGCCTTTTCTTTATCATAGCTGAATCGGCAAGGAATTTTTTGTTGTCTTTTATTACCCACCACCTGCCATTTTCCCTGAGTAGTCTCAGACTATCACCCTCTCTCACAATTAGAACACTCTTTACGTTATCAAGAGTGAGACCTTTAAACGGTTCATATGGATTATATCTGAACTTTCTTTTAGATGAGGTGACAGCAATAATAGTCAAGATTAAAAGCAAAATTATTATTCCAGCTGAAATTAAAACCCTTTTCATAGCGACTCCTCCACTTTTTTAAGCCAGTTCTTTCTAACAAAGAAAATTGCAATCCCCAGCACTACCACAAGGATGGGCATAAGAAAGAGATTTATATATTTAAATAAAGCCTTCTGGGTGGGCGTAAGTGGTTTAATGGGCCTGGATATGGCACCTTTGGATCTAATAGAAACAAGGACATCCCCAAAACTTAAAACATCCACAGCATTCATTAAAAATACAAGATTAACTGGATATCTACGAATAAAGGGATTCTCAAGGAATCTACTGTTGCCAACAACAAGAATCATTGTCTCAGAAGAGAGTTTTTTGTCATCAAAAGCACTCCTCACTTTCCCTCTCAAGAGTACTGCAAGTGGATAAGGCTTAGTTATAGCAGATTTGGGTTTTTTGATAAAGTCGGGAGAAAGAGCAAAGAAGTCCTTCTCCTGCCAACTATATGGACTGGAAGCAACAAGTATCTCATGCGTTATATCAGTGGTTATACTATCCTGGATCAGATTCACAGAACTGGACCACGGTAAAACAAGACTTTCTAGGTCCCGTGTAATGGGATTTTTCTTATTTAACCCTTTCGGCAATATTTTAATCCAGTAAGGATAAGGGAGAATAAAACTTACATAGCCTGAACTGAAAGGAGCTTCCACATTTGATACATCAAGGATTAAATCATTATTAACCATAAACCCGTAATTTTTAGTCCATTGTAAAATGTTCTGGTTCAGAGGAGTTCCCCAGAGACTCTTTCCAATGGATACTCCGTCGATGAGGAAAATAGCTTTGCCGCCTCTCATTATATAATCATCTATTGCTTTCTTTTGAGATTCTCTGAGACTATCCAATCCAATCACCATAAGACAATTGGTACTTGGAGGGATTATACTGTCAATAACCCTCACAATCATTTCATTAGATAAGGTATCCTTTAATACTTTAAAATCTTCAAGCTTCGATTCACCTTTACCCAGAATTATTCCTACGACTCTCTGTTTACCTGCAGTGAGTTTTAAGATCTTTGATGTAAGAAGATACTCTAAATTGGAAGCTTCTTTAACAACAGGAATCTTCTCAACCTTATCTTCATAAAATATGGCTACCCCGAGATACCCTCTCACTGCCTTAATTTCGTCCTTTTCGTACACATTGACCTGAATAGCTGGAATACCCAGCCTGAAGGCCTGTTGTTCTAACTTCTTATCTTTTGTAGGATCGAAAAATTCAACCTGGATTTTACCATGTACATAGGATTTGTACTCTTCAAGAAGGTCTTTCAGCTGCTCCTTAATTGGCAGGAGATATGGTGGAAGATTCTCGGAAAAGAAGACTTTAACAATCACAATGTCATCGAGATTTTTCAAAATTTCTTTAGTGGAAGAAGAGAGGGTATACCTTTTATTTTCCGTAAGGTCCAGTCGTGCATGCCAGTTTGTAGATATTATATTGATAAGCAAAAAGGCAGCCAAAATATAAATCACAAAAAACCAATTTTTTGCTCTTATATTTTTTCCTTTCATGGCCTTTTCTCCTTTATCACGTAATAAGTTAAGAAGATAAAGAATGCAATGAAAGAAAGATAGTAAATTAGGTCTCTTGTGTCAAGGACACCTCGTGCGATACTTTTGAAATGATATCCCAATCCAAGAAATTGAAATACTGAAGCTACTCCCTGAGGAAGTGATATAGTGACCAACCTTTCACCAATAATAAAGAAAAAGAAAGTAATGATGGCCCCAAGTATAAATGCTACAACCTGATTTTTGGTTAGCGATGAGGCGAACATTCCTATAGAAATATACGCAGCACCCAGAAACAAAGTTCCGATATAACTTCCAATCACTTGTCCCCAGTCAAGATTCCCTAAGATGGATATAGATACTGGAATAATCAAGGTAAGAAATATTGAAAATGTAAAAAATAAGAAGCTAGCAAGAAATTTCCCCAACACAAATTCCCATTCATTCACTGGCATGGTGAGAGCTATCTCAAGAGTCCCTGATTTCCTTTCCTCAGCAAAAAGTTTCATTGTAATTGCCGGAATAAACAGAAGGAAAATCCAGGGGAGTAATGTAAAGAAATCTCTCATGTCAGCTTGATTCATTAGGAAAAAACCCCGCATGAAGAGCCATGATGTTACTGAAAGGAAAATAACTAGATAAATATAACCCATTGGAGAAATAAAATAAGATAGAATTTCTTTTCTAGCCACAAGAATTGTCCGTTTCATGCCTCTCCTCCTGTTAACCTCAAAAATACCTCTTCCAGTGTGGCTTTTTCTCTCCTCATCTCAAGAATTGGGAAATTATAGTCTTTGGCAAAGTTGAAAATTTCTTCTCTAATGTCCCTATTCTCAGGCCCACGTAAAACAAATGTTGATGCTTCATCCTCTTTCCCAACAAATTTAATATCTTCAAGAAATGTAAGTGACTGCAACTTTTGCCTAATTTCTTTTTCGTCACCTTTGAAAGTAACGTGTAGCAGATTTCCACCCTTTGCTATGATACCCAATTCATCGGGGGTTCCTCTTGCAACAATTTCGCCCTTGTTGATTATTATTACACTACTGCAAACAGCCTGTACCTCCTGCATAATGTGTGTGGAAAGTAAAACTGTTTTTTCTCGGGCAAGCTCCTTTATCAAATTTCTGATCTCCAATATTTGATGAGGATCAAGACCACTGGTTGGTTCATCAAGGATGAGAATAGATGGGTCATGAAGAAGAGCCCTTGCTAGTCCAACCCTTTGTCTGAAACCCTTGGAAAGATCTCCAATTGGTCTAGTAAGAACTTCTTTGATACCTGTTTGATCCACCACTGTTTTAAGCCGCTCTTTAAATCTCCTTCCATCCATTCCGTAAATTTTTCCCGATATAAGCAGCAATTCATAAGGGGTGATGTCTTCATAGAGAGGGTTATCCTCAGGTAGATATCCTATTTCTCTTTTAACAATCTCGGGCCTTTCTTCTATATTTATATCTTTCACAAATACCTGCCCTCTGTCTGCATATAAAAATCCCGTAATAATTCTCATGGTGGTTGTTTTACCTGCGCCGTTAGGACCCAGAAGCCCTACAATCTCACCCTTCGAAACTTCAAAACTTACATCCTTTACTGCTTGAATCGAGCCAAAAGCCTTCCATATCCCCTCCACTCTGATCATAAGAGACCTCCTTTATATGGAATAAAATTATATATACTTATAATTTTATTTTTGTGTCCCTGTCTTTTCAACTGATTGAAAACTTCCCTCTATCTTAGCATACATGTGTTTACGATTCACACTCATTGACAATATAATAAAAGTCCCTTATAATTGAATATGATATCTTCACTAATACTTCCTTTGGAATCCCTGAAAACAAGGAGGCATTTATGGATGTGGATATGGAAAAGATATGGGGCAAAACGTTTGCTAAAAGAACAGAAAAGATTAAAAGTAGCGTCATCAGGGAACTTCTAAAAATTACCCAGCAGCCCGATATAATTTCATTTGCTGGTGGTCTTCCTGCACCAGAATTATTCCCTATCAGAGAAATAGAAGAAGCATGTAGATACCTTTTACCTAGACTGGGACAGAAAATGCTACAATACAGCCCCACAGAAGGCATACAGCAACTCAGGGAATTTCTGGCAGAAAAAATGCAGAAATATGGGGTACCTGCTGAACCAGAGAATATTCTCCCAACCCATGGTTCCCAACAAGCTCTTGACTTGATAGGAAAAGTTTTTATTAACGAAGGGGATAAAATACTCACATCCCGCCCCACGTACCTCGGTGCAATTCAAGCATGGAATGCATACGGCCCTGAATATCTGACGGTGAGGATGGATAACAATGGAATGATCGTCGACGAAATGGAAGAAATACTGAAAAATCATAAGGTTAAATTTATCTACGTTTTGCCTAATTTCCATAACCCTGCAGGAGTCACACTTTCACTGGAAAGAAGAAAAAAAATAACCGAGCTTGCGGAAAAATATGATACTTTCATTGTTGAAGACGATCCGTATGGAGAATTGAGATATGAAGGGGAGGACCTTCCAACTTTAATCTCCATGAAAAAAGAACGGGTTATCTATTTAAGTACATTCTCAAAAACCCTTGCTCCTGGATTGAGGCTGGCATGGATAACTGCTCCTAGCTTCGTAATTAGAAAACTTGTCCAGGCAAAACAGGGTGCTGACCTCCATACTGGGACTTTTGTACAGTATATCGCATGGGATGTTGCAGATCGTGGAATAATAAAGGCACACGTGAAGAAGATTAGAGAAGTCTATAAAAGGCGGAGAGATCTGATGCTTGAAGCTATGGAAAAATATTTTCCAAAGAAAGGAGTTAAGTGGACAAGGCCAGAAGGTGGCATGTTCCTCTGGGTTATTCTACCAGAAGGTGTGGATACAGCTAAATTACTGGAAAAAGCGGTGGAGAGAAAAGTTGCTTATGTTCCCGGATTTGCCTTCTACCCCAATGCAGACGATGGTCACAATACAATGCGCCTTAATTTTTCCAATGCTAGTGAAGAAAACATCGTGGAGGGCATCAAACGCCTCGGCGAGCTTCTTAAGGAAGAACTTGGAGAAAAGTGAACTTCATACTGTAATTGAGGGGGCGGGAAGTTAATCCCTGCCCCCCTCCTTAAATTCTAAACTTTATTCTTCAGGTGGTTTAATTTTCTCAAAAATCGTATAGATTACAGGAATCACGAAGAGCGTAAGGATCATAGCTGTGAAGAGACCGCCAATTATAGCGATGGCCATTGGACTTCTCATTTCAGCACCGTGACCGTGTGTGGAAAGAGCCATGGGAAGCATACCAAAAATTGTGGTGAGACCCGCTATCATCACCGGTCTTAATCTGATAGAAGCACCTTCCACAACTGCTTCGTAATCAGGAACTCCTTTATTCCTCAGTTGTTTTATCAATGTAATCATAACTATCCCTTCATTAACCGCTATACCTATCAAAATAAGCACTCCCACAAGAGATGGAACGGATATAGTAGTTCCTGTTATCAAGAATATTAACACCACTCCTATAATAGCAAGAGGGAGCGAGAAAATCACAATAAACGGATCCTTAAATGATTCAAATTGTGCAGCCATTATCATATATACCAGTAATGCTGCTCCTATAATTGCAAACAGCATATTCTTAATCATTTCCTGTATCTGCTCAAATTCACCAGAAAGCTCTATACTGTATCCTGTAGGAACAGAGATAGATTTTAATACTTTACTAATATCTCTCATTATTTCCCCTGTACTCCGCCCTTTATTGTCCGCCATTACCTTAACAACTCTTGATTGTTTTTCTCTATCAATCTGAATCGGCCCTAGTGCAAAAGAGAAATCTGCCACTTCTTTCAGAGGAATAATACTTCCAGTAGGTGTTTTAATCGGGAAATATTTAACCCTCTTATAATCCTCCTTAAGAAATGTAGTGTCAGCTTTCACCACAATGTCATACTCCTTACCCTTTTTCTTAAACAGGGATACTTTCGAACCATGGAGAGCAATTTGGAGTTCCCTCTGAATACCCGCTGTGGTCAGCCCATAATAAGCAGCCTTCACTCTATTTATATGTATTCTAAATTCAGGTTTTGCTTTTTTGAGAGAAATTTCTGGAAGATAAACTCCCTCAATTTTTGAAATCTCTGTTTTTATTTTTTCAGCAAGGGCATTCATTTCATCTAAGTCTTCACCATATATATTGATCTGAATAGGTCTCGCATTGGCACCAAGAAACATCATGCGGGTCATATCAAAGGCTTTTACCATAGCCCCATGATAGTTTGGAATCTTTGAGAGAAAATCGTTTATAACTTCGTAAGAAGTCCTGTCTCTCAATGAGGGGTCTTTCAACGAAAGAGTAATGGTTCCTGTGTGAGATCCCGAAGCCCCACCAAGCGAAAGACCACCTTCTTCTCCAAAAACTCCTCCAATAGCAACAACATCTTCAATTTCAGGATACTGAGATGCTATATCGGAGAGTCTATCAAGATAATTTTCTGTTTCTTTTAATGAGGTTCCAGGGGGTAATTCTACCTGAACTATTCCAAAAGTCCGGTCCATCTGAGGCATAAATTCGATGCCTATGAATTTAATAAGTATCAGGGAAACAAGAAAAAGCCCTGCTGTTATACCAAGGATAAGCCCTCTCTTTCTTAGTACAAATTTTTCGAGTATTTTTCTGTAAAATCTTTTAATTGGTCCAAACCAGTATTCCCTGGTTGCTTCCTTAACTGCAACTTTTCTTTTCACTATTTGGGATGTAAGCATAGGAATAATTGTAACTGAGACAAACAACGATGCTAAAAGCACAGAGGTTACAGTTACAGCGAGAGGCTTTGTAACCTGTCCAATTATTCCTCCTATATATATAAGGGGCAAAAATACGGCAATATTTGTGAAAGTTGAGGCTGATATTGCCAGCCACACTTCCTGTGCCCCATTCATTGCTGCTTCCTTTGGACTTTCGCCCATCTCTTCGTGCCTGAAAATATTTTCAATAACCACAATGGCAGCATCTACCAGCATCCCTACACCTAAGGCAATACCTCCAAGGGTCATCATGTTAAGTGTGTATCCAAAAGCATTAAGAACTATAAAAGTTAAAACTACAGAAAGAGGAATTGCAATAGCCACAACAAATGTAGGTCGTATATCCATAAGGAAAAGAAAGATAAGCAATGCAGCAAGGACTGCGCCAACAATTGCATTATTTACAGTTCTTGAGGTGGCAAGTTTTATAAATTTTCCTTGATCAAAGGATTCAACAAGCTTGATAGAAGGGTATTTAGCATTTATCGTTTTTATAGCCTTCTTAACACGATTAGAAACCTGTAATGTATTAGCTCCTGACTGCTTATATAATACAAGAGCTATACTTTCCTTATTATTTAACTTAGCATAGCCAAGCCTCTCTTCCTCTTCTATAGTGACTTTTCCTATATCCTTTAAAAAGATAGGAGTCCCTTTTGGGGTATACCCTACTACCTGATTTTCAAGGTCCTCAATACTGTTATATTGTCCAATCGTTCTCAAAAGTATATTCTTATGCTTGTAATCTACTTTTCCGCTGGGGAGATTGAAATTGTTCATTGCAATAAATTGAGTTATCTGAGAGAAAGAAAGATTGTATTGTGCAATTTTCTCTAAGTCTATAGTTACCCAATATTGAATATCTCTCCCCCCTACGATATCCACGGAAGCAACACCTTCAATCCTTTCCAGAAAGCTCTTGAAGTCATCTCTTAAAATATCCTTCAGTTCGGTTAGGTTATATCTGTCAGAGTAGGCTATATATTGGATAATAGGAATTTGGGATATATCAAATTTCAATACTATGGGCTTGGAAGCATCTTCCGGCAGATAATCTTCGATCAATGCTACTTTATCCCGTACATCCTGTGCAGCAAAATCAAGATTTGTTCCCCACTCAAATTCCACCGTTACAGCAGAGACCCCCTCAGCAGAAATGGAAGTCACTTTCTTTACTCCACTAACAGTAGATACAGCACCTTCTATAGGTTTAGTTATAAGCTCTTCAATATCCTCAGGCGCAACATTTTGATACTGCGTTATTACTGTAACAGAGGGGTAGTTTATATCGGGGAATAAATCAAATCCTAAACGTGTCAGGGAAATAATACCAAGTGTAATTAAAACCCCTATTAGCATTGTAATGGAAACAGGATGTTTCACAGAAAATTTTATCATCCTATTTTACCTCCCCTTTAATCTCAACATCCGCCCCTTCATATAAGCCCTCTGCTCCAAGTGTTATAACAGTATCTCCTGGCATAAGATTGCCTTTCACTTCCACAAGACCTTTCCCTTCAATACCTGTCTCTACTTCAACCATATGAGCCTTCCCCCCTTTATATTTAAACACATAAACCTTCCCTTCTCTTTCTACAAGTGCATCCACGGGAATATAAAGGGCATTCTTATTTTCTCTAACTGCCACTTCCACCTCAACAGTTGCCCCTGGTAGTAAATTAGCTTTAGGAACCTCAATATAAACCTTCCCTGTCCCGGTCATAGGGTCAATTCCAAATGACCTTTTCACAACTCTTCCCTGGTATCTATTCTCACCCTCTTTTACAAATGCCCTCTGTCCAACTTTAATTTTTCTAAAATCCTCAGCAGAAACACCGAATTCAACCCACCTTTTATCTCCCACTATCATAGCCACAGGCATACTTTGGACCATCATTTGGCCTATTTTCCCATATTCCACAGTTACGATTCCATCAATAGGAGATTTAACCTTCAAAGGTTCTGTTTTTACACCCGGTATATCTCTGTCTAATAAAGCAATTACCTGGTCTTTTTTAACCCTTTCACCTTCTCTGACAAGATATTTGATAAGCTTACCAGGCATAGTAGGATATACGAGTGCCTCTTTATCGCTGGTTATTCTACCATACGAGTAAACATATTCAGCAATATATCCTTTCTTGATTGTTGAAGCATTGACAAGAAATTTTTTCTCAATCTTTTCTTGAGCCCCAAGCACTGAGAAAAATATTAATATTGCAATAAACTTCTTCATCTTAAAAACCTCCTTCTTTATTAAATTGAGGATTATTTATTCCTTTAACCTGGGCTTCAAGTTGAAGCCACTTGATTTTTAAAGTTCCAAGACTATTCAAATAATTAACCTTCTGGGCAAAATAGCTTGTCTCAGCATCTATAAAATCGAGCTCTGAGATAAGGCCTTCTTCATATTGTACCTTTGCCATTTCATAAAGTTTTCTTGCCAATTTTAAATTTTCCTTTGCTGCCGTTAGATTTTTGAGAGCTATTTCATAATCTCTCTTTGCTGTCATATACCTATTGTAAGCACTTAGGGAATTGAATTTATACATATATTTCAGACTCTTTAAATTAGCTTCTATTTCCCTTGCTTTTGAGATGTTCTTAAATCCATCGAAAATTGGGAAGGACAAACCAAGATTTAAAACCCAATATCCCTTCCACTCATCTATAAATCCGAAGGGTCTCTGATACAAATAGTTAAAGCCGGCAAAGAGTGAAGGGAGATTTGAACTTTTGAAAATATTTTTTTGAAGTTTAAGCATTTCCATTTGAAGTTCCAAGCTTTTAAGATCAAGACGCTCCTCCACGCAAAATTCTGGCAAAGACTTGGGGATTTCACCCTCAAGTGAATCTTTTAGTACAATTGTTTGAGATGTATCTATACCTAAATTTATTTTCAATAAATCCAGAATATTTTCATAATTCTTTTTCGCTTCTTCAATTTTAGGTTTATGAGTCTTGTATTTCACCTCTGCCTGTAGGAGCTCCAGTTCTGTTGCAGAGCCATTCTCAAACTTCTTCTTGGCGGATTCATAATGCTTCCTTAACTCCTCATCGATAAAAAGAGTTAAATCATAATATTCTTTTGCTATAAGTGCGTAAATATAGAGTTCTTTTACATTCTTTATAAGGGATTCGCGAGTTACTGAATCTTCAATGAGCTTGTTCTTGAAATTTAGCAAAGATAGTTTATAGCCCCTTATTATGTTCCCCCAGGTAAATATAGGTTGACTTATATTTAGAGATAAACTGTAGTTATTTTCCTGACCAAAGGGAATGGATTCATAATGGCCCACTGGAATAAATGCCCCACTGGGTGTCATAACGAGACTGTCCAGAATAAAACTTTTCATCTCCTGCACAAGTGATACTCTCCTGTAACCTGCTTGAAAACTAATCTGTGGGAAAAAGGCAGAACGCGCCTCTCTCACACCATATTGAGAAGCCTCCACCTGAGCCTTGCTGCTTTTCAGGATTAAATTATTCTTGAGAGCTAACTCTACTGCATCTTTCTGGCCGAGATATAAGGTATCTCCTGAAATAGCCATTAAAAGTATCAGTGTAAAGACCATGTTTTTACCCTCCTTTTCTTACTATACCCTTTGTTAGAATGTTCATGATCGGCAACTTCAGAGAATCTATATCCCCTGTTTTCTTGTGTATCACGAACTGTATTACAGGTCTAACAATTGCTCCAAAAATAACATCTACTAATACCTCAGGATCTTCCTTAATGATGTCCCCTCTTCGAATACCTTCTTCTAAAACTTCAATAAATTTATGCCGTATGTTATCGATTTTATTTCTGTATCTTTTATGAATCACATCCTTGTTCATTTTAATTAGTGGGGGTTCGTACATCAAACTAAAAACGAAGTCTCGATTTTCTTTCATATACTCGATAAGGAAACTAATTATACCCTCTATTTTCTTTAGAACCGGTATTCTGCTTTTTATAATTTCTTCGAAGCATGAAGTTATATAGTCAAACTCTCGTTCCATAACTGCGAGATATAGTTGTACTTTTGATTTAAAATAGAGATAACTTGTACCTTTGGCAACACCTGCAGCTTTGGCTATATCCTCCATGGTGCTTCCATGAAAGCCCTTTTGTGTAATCACCCTTTTTGCCGCATCCAGTATCTGATTCCTTGTATCCTTCACTTTATCACCTCCTTATGACTGAACAGTCAGTCAGTATTATACAAAACAAAATATGGATTGTCAACCCCTAAATATCGAAAGATGTAAAGTGAGAATCCTAAAGCATACAGCGAGCAGTGTAAGGTAATATTTCTGATGAGTCACCTGTACAGGGGACGACGAAGAATCTCATTACTCCCCCTCCCTTCAATCCCCTCCCTGCTTCGCAGAATCCTTCAGATTTACCACTGGAGGGGAAACCGTCATATAAATACTTCATCAAGAGCTCCTAAAGTAAATAAATACAAGTGAAACAAGTATTCAATT
>Ga0190304_1000028_pt1 | contig 63425 bp, 61 predicted proteins | sample 48700712_MG_FD_161670 | JGI IMG/M metagenome (GOLD analysis project Ga0190304, IMG submission 161670) | Hydrothermal vent sediment bacterial communities from Southern Trench, Guaymas Basin, Mexico - 4870-07-1--2_MG | ecosystem: Environmental > Aquatic > Marine > Hydrothermal vents > Sediment ...
CACTTCGTGGCGTAATACATTTCTCTATTGCTTTAAATGAATAAAGATAACTTCTACATAAAATATTCAAAACACAGCAAATATAAAATTTTAATAAATTTATTTCCACAACTTTTTAAATTGATCCAATTGATCTAAATTTTTAATATTGTTTTTTGTATTATTATTCGATATGCTTACATTTGCATATTGAATAAAATATTATATTATGGCAGGATCAAAAGGGTCGAAGTATTTTAATGTATTTCTTAAATATAAGTTTTGGCTAGATACTAAAGACGGAGAAGGGGTTCTTGGTGAAGGTATAATAAAACTACTTAAGAATATTAAAAGCGAAGGTTCTATTCAGGCAGCAGCCAATAAATGTAAAATCTCTTATAGAAAGGCTTGGGGTAATATAAAAAATGCCGAAGAGATATTAGATTTTTCTATTGTTGAAAAACATAGAGGCGGAAAAGATGGAGGACAAACATCTTTAACCGATGATGGAGAGAAATTACTTAATGCCTTCGACGAATTAAAAAAAGAGTTTGATATAGCAATACATAATACAGCAAAAAAATTTTTCAATAATTTAAATAATTAAACAAATGAAATTATTTTCTAAAATAATAATAGTAATAACATTATTTTTTACCTTTTCGTGTAACAACAACTCAACGGATAAAACAAACTCAGGAATAAATGGTAATCTTATTATTTTTCATGCAGGAAGTTTAAGTGTTCCATTCAAACAAATTGCCAAAGAGTTTAATAAAGAATATCCTGATGTAAATGTAATGCTTGAAGCGTCAGGTAGTAGAAAATGTGCTAGAAAAATTACCGATATTCACAAAGATTGTGATATTATGGCTTCTGCCGATTATAAAGTTATTGAGAATTTATTAATTCCCGATTATGCCGATTGGAATATAAAATTCGCAAGTAACGAAATGGCGATTGTGTATAACGAGAAATCTAGATATAAGAATGAAATAAATAAAGATAATTGGTTCGAGATTTTATTAAAAGATGATGTTGCTTATGGTCGTTCAAATCCCGATGCTGATCCATGCGGATATAGATCTGTTTTGGTTAATAAATTAGCAGAGAAGTATTATAAAAAAGAAGGATTTAGTAATAAAATTCTTTCAAAAGACAATAATTATATTCGTCCTAAAGAGACTGATTTGTTAGCATTGCTCGAGAGTAATACTATCGATTATATATTTTTGTATCGCTCAGTAGCCGAGCAACATGGTTTAAAATATATTATCCTTCCGGAAGAAATAAACTTAAAGAATCCTGAGTTTGCCGATTTATATGCCACTGTAACAGTTGATATCTCAGGAAAAAAGCCCGGTGAGAAAATCACTAAAAAAGGCGAAGCAATGGTTTATGGAATTACAGTATTGAAAAATGCAAAAAATAAAAATGCAGCGAAAACATTTATCGAGTTCTTTCTGAATAAGGAAAAGGGGATGAAGATTATGAAACAAAATGGTCAGCCTTCGGTAATTCCAGCAATAAGTAAATCGTATGATAATATTCCAGAATATCTTAAAATTTATGCAAAAAAGTAAGTTTTTTATCAGATGCTAGATGTTTAGCTTCTGTGTGTTAATATGCTAGGAAATGATTGGTCGACTGTATTAATAGAAAATATTGACTGATTATTTGCTGCTGAAAACTACCGACTATATACTGTGTACTACATAATATTATGATTTAATTATATGCGATTTGTTTAAAAATAGAATTCATATTCTCAATTTAATATTTGCTTTTCTAGGAGGCTTAGTATTATTATTTATTCTTGCCCCATTAGTTGGTATGTTTTTAGATACTTCTGTAGAAGATTTATTCGAGACTGCTGTCGATAAAGAAGTTCTTGATAGTATCTGGTTAACTCTTTGGATATCGATGTTAACTACAATGTTTTTTGCTATTTCAAGTATTCCATTATCTTATTTATTGGCAAGAAAAGATTTTTGGGGCAAACGATTTGTTTTAGGAATAATAAATTTGCCAATTGTTATTCCACATTCAGCAGCAGGAATTGCAATACTAGGTTTTATATCGCGAGATTCGCTTATTGGTCGATGTGCAGCCGATTTTGGACTTAATTTTGTTGGGCATCCTGTTGGTATTGCTGCTGCCATGGCTTTTGTCAGTATTCCGTTCTTAATAAATTCGGCGCGCGATGGTTTCGAAGGTGTCCCTGTTCGATTAGAAAAAGCTGCATTAAACCTCGGTGCTTCGTCGTTACGAGTGTTTTTTACAATTTCATTGCCTTTGGCATGGCGAAATATTGTTTCAGGATTAATTCTTATGTTTGCTCGTGGAATGAGCGAGTTTGGTGCTGTTGTTATTGTGGCGTACCATCCAATGATTACCCCTGTGCTTATTTATGAACGTTTTGGAGCTTTTGGATTAAAATATGCTCGTCCGGTTTCTGTATTATTTATCGGAATATGTTTGTTAGTTTTTGTTATTCTTCGATTATTATCAAGAGAGAAAAAATATGCTGGTAATTAATAAGTTAAATATTAATTTTAAAGAATTTAAAATTTCAAATATCAATTTTTCTGTTGATAAAGGAGATTATTTTGTTCTCTTGGGAAAATCGGGTGCCGGAAAAACTTTAATACTTGAGATGATTGCCGGTTTAATATTACCCAAATCGGGTAAAATATTCATGGATAATAAAGATATTACATATGCAAAAATACAATCGCGAAAAGTAGGTCTTGTATTTCAGGATTATGCTATTTTCCCGCATATGAGTGTGTACGAAAATATTGTATATCCGTTAAAGTCGAAAAAAATTAATAATAAAGAAAGTAGAATATTGGTTAATAATTGTGCCAGTGATTTGAATATTAGGCATTTATTAAAACGAAGCCCTAAAACTTTGTCGGGGGGCGAATTGCAACGTGTTGCTTTAGCTCGTACTCTTATATTAAAACCCGATTTGTTGTTGCTCGACGAGCCATTATCATCTTTAGATATTCAGTTGCGTAAAGATTTACGAAGTTTATTGCGCAAACTTAACAAAAATGGGCAAACAATTATTCATGTTACTCACGATTACGAAGATGCTGTTTCGCTAGCAAATAAAATTGCTGTTATGCACGAAGGAACTATTGTGCAAAGAGGAACTCCTAAAGATATCTTTCAAAATCCAAAATCGGAATTTGTAGCAAAATTTATCGGAACAAAAAATTTTTTTAAAGCACGAATAGAATCTCAAGGAAAAGAAAATTTAAAGAAAGCATATATAAATAGTAAGCTTATTATTTTCTTGTATACCGAAACTGAATCGGGCGAAGGTTTTATAAAAATACGAAATAAAAATATTATCCTTTCGGATAAGAAAATAGAAATGAGTACACAGAATACTTTTAAAGGTAAGGTGTTAGAGATAATACCAGCTCATTTTGGATTCGAAATATTAATAGATATAGGGGTCGAATTGTCTGTTTTAATTAGTAAAGAGTCGCTAGAAAAATTTAATATTCAAGAAGAAAAATATATGTGGGTTTCTTTTAAAGCATCCTCGGTAAAATTCTATAAAGGATATTAAAATCATAATATAAAATACAAATATCTCAGTTATGTCAAAAAATCCACTAATAAAAAAATATATTTCTTGGTTCGATAATTATGTAAATTCTTTTATTAAGAAACGTCCCGAATTAAAAGAAAATTTATTAATAAAAGTTGTTCATAGTAAAAATGTACTGAACGAAATTGTTGGGATTGCTAAAAGCTTGAATCTACAAAAAGATGAATTGTTTTTAGCAGAAGTTATTGGTTTGTTTCACGATATTGGAAGATTCGAACAGTATGTTAGATATGAGACTTTTTCCGATTCAAAATCGCAGAATCATGCCGAACTTGGTGTTGAAGTTCTAAAAAAAGAAAACGTGTTATCCGATTTGTGTGATGTTGAACGCGAAATTGTTTTTCGAGCAATTAAAAATCATTCCAAGGCAGAAATTCCTAATAACGAACCCGAAGAAATAGAGTTTTTCTCGCAACTTATTCGCGATGCCGATAAATTAGATATCTGGCGTTTAGTAACCGAATACTATATGTTAAAAGATGAAAAAGAAAATAAAAGTTTAGAACTAGAATTACCCGATTCCGATGAGATTTCAGAAAAGGTAATTCAGTCAATTGTAGATAGAAAAATTGTTAAAAAAGAAGATATGAATACCCTTAACGATTTTAAGTTGCTTCAAATAGCATGGGTGTTCGATTTGAATTTTAATTATTCGAAAATTCGCTTAATAGAAAAAAAATATCTCGATAAAATATTCGATACATTGCCCGATAATGATGTGGTTGAACGTGTTAAGTCTATTGTTAGAGCAGAATTAGTAATTGAGAAAACAGTAAACAAATAACATATATAAAAATATGTATATTTGCCAAAATTTTTATTATGATTAAAATAGAAGAAGCATACGATATAGTTATAAATTCATCTGTTACGTTAACTACAGAGAAAGTAGAGTTTAATAATTCTTTATATAGAATATTGGCCGAAGATGTAAAATCGGATATAGAAATGCCTCCTTTCGATAAGGCTGCTGTTGATGGTTACGCATGTAAAAGTAGTGATGTTGATTTGGAATTAGAAGTAGTTGAATCGGTGCAGGCCGGTCAGACACCATTAATAAAAGTGGGAAATGGACAGTGTACACAAATAATGACAGGTGCCCCTGTTCCAGAAGGTATAGATACTATTGTTATGGTTGAGCATACCGAAAAGAATAATGGGAAAGTAAAAGTGCTTATAAAAAGTACAAAAACAAATATTAGTCATAGAGCCGAAGATGTAAAAGAAGGTCAAGTTGTATTACAAAAAGGAATACAAATAAAACCTCAACATATAGCTATTTTTGCATCTGTAGGTTATACTAATGTTTTAGTATATAAAAAACCTAAGGTCGGAATAATTTCTACCGGCGACGAGCTAGTTGAGCCAAATGAAAAACCGGGTTTGTCTAAGATTAGAAATAGTAATGGACATCAGATATTAGCTCAGGTCTCTGCAATGGGAGCACAAGCAAAATATTTTGGAATTGCTAAAGATACCGAAGAAGATACATTTAGAATTGTTACCGAAGCTTTGGCAGAAAGCGATATGATAATTCTTAGCGGAGGCGTATCTATGGGCGAATTCGATTTTGTTGCTGATGTTTTAAAACGTGCAGGAATAAATATTCTTTTCGATAGTATTGCCGTTAAACCAGGAAAACCAACAACTTTTGGAGTAGCCGATAAGAAATTCTGTTTCGGATTACCCGGTAATCCTGTATCATCATTTATTCAGTTCGAATTATTGGTTAAACCGCTGTTATATAGATTGATGGGCTTGAGTTTTAAACCCGTAGAAATTCGATTGCCAATGGCCGTAGAATATTCAAGAAAAAGAACAGTTCGTAAATCGTATATACCGGTATTAATAGAAAACGGTAAAATAAAACCTATAGAATATCATGGGTCGGCTCATATTCATGCCTTAAATAAGGCCGATGGGATAATATCAATACCAATTGGAGTAAATACTTTAAAAGAAGGAGAAATTGTTGATGTACGACAAATTTAATAGAAAGATTACTTATTTACGTGTTTCGGTAACCGACAGATGTAATTTAAGATGTGTGTATTGTATGCCCGAAGAAGGAGTAAAGCTAATTTCTCACAAAGAAATACTTACTTTCGACGAGATTATTAATGTTATTAAGAGTGCTGTTAATAAAGGTGTCGATAAAATACGACTTACAGGAGGAGAGCCTCTTGTTAGAAAAGGAATTGTAGATTTAGTTGCTATGATTGCTAAAATTGATGGGGTAAAAGATTTCGGACTTACAACTAATGGTATTTTGCTCGATGAATTAGCTCAGCCTTTAGCTGATGCGGGATTGCATAGAGTTAATATTAGTCTCGATACCATGGATGCTGCTAAATATCGCGAAATTACTCGACTTGGAGACATTAATAAAGTTTTTAGTGGAATAGATGCAGCAAGAAAAGCAGGACTAACACCAATAAAAATTAATTGTGTTATTAAAAAATCGCATGATGAACCTGACGCAAAAGCTGTAGCAAAATTCTGTGCAGAAAATGATTTGCAAATTCGTTATATTCATGTAATGGATTTAGAAAAAGGAGAGTTTTCGGTGGTAGAAGGTGGTACAGGTGGCGATTGTAAAATATGTAACCGTTTACGATTAACTGCTAAAGGTGATATTATGCCATGCTTATTTAGTAATCAGGGATATAATGTTAGAGAGTTAGGAATAGATGAAGCTATTGATTTAGCTGTAAAAAATAAACCTCGTAGTGGTCATCACAATAGTGTAGGAAAATTTTATAATATCGGAGGATAAATTATGTCAAAATTTAGTCATGTAGATAGTTCGGGTAAAGCAAATATGGTTGATGTTGGCGATAAACCGAATCAGCGAAGAGTAGCAAAGGCAAAAGGACATATTAAATTGTCGGACGAAGCAATAAAATTAATTAAAGAAAATACAAATAAAAAAGGCGATGTTCTTACAATTTCCGAAATTGCCGGAATAATGGGCGGAAAACGTACTAATGAACTTATACCTTTATGTCATCCTTTGCAGATAACAAAAATTGATGTAAAAGCAAAACTCGATGAAACAGGAGTTGAAGTGATTAGTGAAGCTAGATGCGTTGGGAAAACAGGTATCGAAATGGAAGCTCTTACTGCTGTATCAGTGTCTCTTCTTACTGTTTACGATATGTGTAAAGCGGTAGATAAGAATATGGTAATAGAAAATGTTACTTTAATAGAGAAAACAAAAACAGATATTTAGTTAAGTTACAAATAAAATAAGCGATGTTAATTTGTAAGAATAATTTCCTAATAAATTAACATCGCTATATTTTTATAAAAAATTGTGCAAATTGTTAGTTTGTATTTACAATACGCTTAACTTAAGTAATTTGCATAATGTTTAATTTGCGCAAACCGAGGTTAAGATATCTTCTTCTAATTTTGTTTGTTTATTATCTAATTTTTTCAAGATTTCTTCTGCAGCTTTTATTATTAAGTTATTTGCAGGGTAAAAAGATTGATATGGTTGCGATGAATAAGAGAAACTAGCTAATTGATCAATAGTAATGCCATATTGAATAGCCATAGTTATTTGATCAACCTTGTCGGCAACCGGCATTCCACTAATAAATTGTCCTCCTACTACTTTACGTGTTTTGCTATCTACAATTAGTTTTAATTTTACTTTTTTAGCACTTGGCATAATTGGGAAAGCTGTAGTTAAATTAGCGTTTCCTGTTTCAATATCAAAAAATCTTTTTGCTGCTTCTTCTGAAAAACCTGTTCCTCCAATAAAATAATCGTTTATTTTAGTTGCTGCTCCATTAAAAAATCCGGAGTATACAGTATTTTTCCCCAAAATATTCTGAGCCAATATTTTCCCCATTGGAACAGCATTAGTTGCAAGTTTTCCTGAAAGCACTTCGCCTGTAATTCCACTGGTAAACTGACAGCAATCGCCAACAGCATAGACATCATTAATATTTGTTTCCATTTTGTTATTTACAACAATACCATCACGTTCTATCTTAAGATTTGTATTGTTAAACATTTGTACATTTGGTTTCATGCCAACTGCAAATACAACAAGTCCGGGGATTTCTTCTCCATCAGAAGAATTAGTATTATCCGAAAGATTAAATTTTATGCTTTGATTTTCTCCAAGTATTACTTCTTTAACTGTTTTTGTTCCTTTTAAAGCTTCAACTTTACTTTCTAAATGTAAATTAATACCCGATTTTACAAGAGATTCTTGCGCTTCTTTTATCATCTCAGTATCAACCATGTTCGGAAGAACATGCTTTGCCATGTCAACCAGATGTGTCTCGACATTTCTTTCGTTTAAAGCTTGGGCTAATTCAATTCCAATTGCTCCTGCACCAATAATAACAGCTTTTTTTAAGCCATTGTCAACTTTGGTCATTATCTCTCGTAAATTCTCTTCTGTCTTAAATGTCATCACATTATTTAAGTCGTGTCCTTCTATTGGAGGTAATATCGGATTAGCTCCTGTTGCAATAACAAGTTTATCATAACTAATTATGATATTTTTTTCTGTTGCTACTGTCTTATTTTCGAAATTAACAGAAATAACTTTATCTCTTATTAATTCAACTTTTTCGTTAGTAACTACAGTGTCTTCTTTTAATGTTTTTTCTAATGATATTAATTTTTCAATTGCGTAAGGCATAGCACAATAAATCATAGAATGATCTTCAGGTCTGATAATTGCAACTTTCATTTTGTCTTGTATGGTTTTTGCAATTGTAACCGCAGCCGGGCCACCTCCAATAATTAATAAATCAAAATTTTCCATTTTATTATTCACTTATATTATTAAAATTATTTTTTTGATATTGAAAAAAAAGTGTCTCAAAAAGTTTATAATAGAAAGTTGTAAATAATAACTTTAAAATAACTTTGAGAGACTTAATTTTGGGGTGCAAAAGTACACTTTCAAATCACATAATTAAGAAAAGAATATAGTATTTTTCTTTTATTTTTAGTTTGTATTGTGAAAGAAAAAACAGATGTAGGGCGACATGTAGAGCTGTTGTGCGTTTTGTGATTTTTGTGTTTATAAAAAAACAAAACAGATATTTCAATTATTTTATATTTTACTTTAGATTTAAATTATGGTAATACTTAGAAGCGATTTTTTAAAATAGTTTGTTTTAAACCATTATCTGTGATAAATTATTAATTTAGTATCTTGTAATTACTGTAGTTGTGGGGAGTTTGATGGAATTGCTCAGTTTTGATTTGTTTGTATTGTTAGATAGACGATATATTATCTTTTAGTAAAAAGAACGATAAAACATTGATATAATATATCGCTAAACATAAGGTGCTGATAGTTAGTATATAATATAAATTGAATATATATGAAACGGAATCTTTTTTATTTTGCATGGAGAGAATTAATACGTTCTGCCAATTTGCGAAAAAATATGGCCACAAAAGGAGTGCTTATTTTTATAGCAATATACTTTTCTTTTATGGCATTGATAGTGGGGTTTAACCTGAGCGAATACATAGAAAATAATTTTCCTTCGCAATCTCCAATTTCAGCTTTTAATTCACTTATTTTTATTTATATAGGGTCTGAGTTTGTTATTAGAATTATGGTACAAAATCTTCCTACATTCGGTTTTAAAGCTTTTTTAATAGTTCCTGTTAAACGAAAACGTATTGCTAGGTATATGTTAAATAAATCGGTATTTCATTTTTTTAATATCTTGCCATTGTTTTTAATTCTTCCTTTTGCACTAAAAGTTGCAATAAATATATTAGATACTTATGCTTTTATTGCTTGGTTAGCTTCATTATTATTAATGATTTTTATAAATCATTTTCTTGCAATTTATGTAAAATGGCGTACTAACGAGTCAACTATGCTATTTTATGGTTTTTTATTGTTTGCGTTTGGTATTTTTACTATCGATTATTATAATGTTTTTGATATTACTGCAAGTTTCGGAAAGATATTCGATTTTATTATATTAAATCCATTACTAATAGTAGTTTTTATTATAAGTTTAATTGGTAGTTATTTTATAAATTATAAATATCTTATTAATAGATTTTATCTTGATGAACTTTCTCAAAAGAAGAAAGAAGGAGTTAAGCACGATTTCTCTTGGCTTAATCAAGTTGGTGAATATGGAAAGATGTTATCACTAGAAGTTAAAATGATAGTCAGAAATAAGCGTCCGCGAACAACAGCGATGATGTCTGTTTTATTCATTTTTTATGGGTTAATTTTGTATAAACCCGATAACGGTGAAGTTCCGGAAACTATTTTGGTTATTGGAGGTATGTTTATGATAGGTATTTTTGGAATGATGTACGGACAATTTTTCCCTGCTTGGCATAGTCGCTATTATCCATTTTTAATGTCGCAGAATATTAAAATGAAACAAATATTACAATCGGCATTTTTTCTAATTACTGTTACTAATATTGTTTTTTACCTGTTTTCTTTAGCATATATTTTAATTACACCTAAAGTTTTATATATACACTTTGTGGTAATGTTATATAATGTAGGTGTAAATACTTTCGTGATATTTGCTCTTGGTTTAGGCAGTCGTAAAGCAATAGATTTAGAACGTGGAGCTATGTTTAATTATCAAGGTTCGGGTGCTGCACAGTGGCTAATGGTTTTCCCAATTATTTTGGGGCCTTTAGCTTTATATGGTATATTATCGGCCATTTTTGGAAGTGTTGTAGCATATAGTACCTTGGGAGTACTTGGGCTAATTGGTATAATATTACATCCTCGACTAATAGATTATTTTACAAAAAAATATTTATCTAAGAAACATATAATGATTTCAGCATATAAAAATAGTTAATTATGATTCAGACAATAAATTTACAAAAAGCATATAATGGAACAATAGTTCTGGATATTCCTGAATTAATAATAAAAAAGGGAGAAGTTTTTGGAATTGTTGGGAACAATGGTGCCGGGAAAACTACTTTTTTTTCTTTAGTACTTGATTTGATAAGAGCATCAAAGGGTAAGATTTTTCTAAATAAAATAGATGTTGCAGAAACCGAAGATTGGAAAGAATTTACCGGTGCTTATATCGACGAAAGTTTTACTATTGGATATCTTACTCCAAATGAATATTTTAATTTTATTGGCGAATTACGTGGTATGAATGCTAATGATATATCAATATTCTTAGATGATTTTAAAGAGTTTTTTAATGATGAAATTCTTGATAAAAAGAAATTTATTCGCGATTTATCAAAAGGAAATCAAAAGAAACTAGGTGTGGTTGGCGCATTATTAGGATACCCTGAATTAATTGTTCTGGATGAACCTTTTGCTAATCTCGACCCTTCATCGCAATTCAAATTGCGTAAGATAATTAAAGAATTTGCAGCTAAAAACAATATAACAGTTTTAATTTCAAGCCACGATTTAGATAATATAACCGATGTTTGCAAAAGACTAGTTATACTCGAAAGGGGTAAAATTATAAAAGATGTTCAAAAAACAGAATCAACATTATCCGAACTAGAAGAGTTTTTTACAGGAGAAATAAAAGAATAATGAAAATTGCAATTTATTTATATCGTGTGCATTTCCACAAAATCATCTGACAATCTTTTTTATACCTTGTCATATCTACTGTAGCGATAGCGTAATGGAGATATCTTTCGAGATATTTTATTCTGGTGAAGAGATTTAATGTCTCATCAGTACTAAAAAACAACTGTTGCGGATTTGCAATTTCACGATTTTATTTTGCATGAATTATTCTATAAGGGAAAGCAATGCTTTTCCTTTTTTTAGTCCATCAACCTTGCATTTTATTTCTTGTAAAGCCTTTTCCCCCGATAAAATATCTTTATCGCTAGTAAATTTAATCTCATTTCCGAATATATCTTCTACAGTTATTGTGTACTCTTCATTCTCATTAGTTATAGAAGTCTTCTCGTGTTTAATAAATTTAAAAAAATATTCTTTATTTATTTCGTAAAAAGGATGTTGTGGTTCTAAAAAATAATATCCCTTCGAACTGAATTTAACAATACTGCATTTTATCGATTGCCCAATTCTAAAGTTGTAGTTATCGTAGAATTCATAATCGAGTATATATTTATTCTTATTGTTGTCGAGAAGAATGTAATATGTTTTATTGTCGGAGAGTTTTTTTATATCCGATATTTTAAAATCATAATATTTCCCGTGTCTAAGTATAATTTTGTTATGTACACTATTATGACTTAGATATAATGTGCCTTTTTTTATTCGTTGAACCTTACAATTAATTAATTCTCCAACATTGAAATTGGCTGCTGTATTTTTGTCAATATTACATATTGCATCATTCCCTAAATTGTCGATTACTGTAATATTGCTAACTTGTTCGCCAAATTTATTTGTTTGATTTTCTATATTTTTAATTTCGAAATAGTAAAATTTACCTTGTTTATGATGAGGATGTTCCGGTTCTAGAAATATTTTTCCCGAACAATTTATTTTATCTACTCTGCAATTTATAGTTTGCCCTTTTTCGAAACCATATCTTTTGTAATATTTCGAAGTTAGTAAATGTCTTCTTCCCAAAGAGCTTTCTAAAATGAAAAACTCTTCATTCTTAGATAATTTAACTAACTTAATTATCTTAAACGAATAGGTTTTTCCCTCAATAATATTTTTGTTTGAGTTTCTCACAGTGTAATAATATGATTCTTTACAAAAATAAAAAAACATATTAATAATAACCTTCTATCTTGTAATCCAAATTTTTATTAATAATCAAAAAATTACTAAAACAGCATTTAACTTTGGGCAATACAAAGCTAGAAAGAAACTGTTAATTTGAAATTCTGAAGTCAGTATTCTATCAGCAATATTATATTTTGCAAGATTTTTTTATTATAGAGAATATTGCGAAGAACATTGAGCGTTTTACGGTTAAAAAAATAAATAGTTTGTGTATGAGAAAATATTAATTAATGTTTATTTTTGCACAAATAATTAGTTTATGAAGATTATAAAGAAGGTGTTAGGTATAATATTTCTTATTCCCATTTATTTTTACAAATGGGGAATATCTCCATATACACCGGCTTCGTGTCGTCATGTGCCTACATGTTCTACATACGCTGTTGAAGCTGTAAAACTTCATGGTCCGTTTAAAGGTATGTGGATGGCAATTAAAAGATTGTCGAAATGCCATCCTTGGGGAACTTCAGGATACGACCCTGTTCCAAAAGTTATTGTTAAAAAATTTAAAGGATAAAGAATCTTTTCATCTTATATCAAATTACTGTCTGTTTCAGATTTTTTTTTTAGTATAATATGAAAATACTTTATATTTTTACAATATAATTTTATACATAAAATATGCAAAATCTAGGGAAAGTAATTTCTGTTAATATATCAGAGAATAAGGGTGTTGTAAAAAAACCGGTTAATCAAATAATAATTAACGAAAAAGGAGTTCAAGATGATGCTCACGCCGGTAATTGGCATAGACAAATAAGTTTATTGGCCGAAGAAAGTATCGAGCGATTTAAAGGTGTTTTAGGCAGAGATGTCGATTTTGGCGAATTTGCAGAAAATATAACTACCAGCGGTTTAGTTCTGTTCGAAATGAAACCCGGAGATATCTTAGAAATTGGCGAAAGTGTGAAACTAGAACTTACTCAAATAGGTAAAAAATGTCATGGCGAAGGTTGTGCTATTTTTTCTGCTGTTGGTAAGTGTGTTATGCCAAAAGAAGGTATCTTTTGTAAAGTCATAAAAGGTGGAATTATAAAAAATAACGATAAAATATATTATTTCTCAAAAAACTAAGAGATGAATAAAATAAATATACTCTCGGTGAATTTATCAGATAAGCATAGCCGAAAATATCCTGTTAAAGAGTTAGTATTAACCAATAAAGGAGTAGAAGGTGATGTTCATGCCGGATCGTGGAACCGACAAATAAGTATTATTGATAAATCACATATCGATTTATTTATTAAGCATACAGAAGGTAGAGATGCCGATTTTGGCGAGTTTGCAGAGAATATTACAGTTTTGGGACTCGACGAATTAAATATTGTTCCTTTCGACAGATTTGTAATTGGAGATGCTGAAATTGAAGTAACTCAAGTAGGAAAACCTTTTCACGATAGATTTCGTGAGCTAGGGAATTATGTTATGCCACGTGTAGGTGTATTTTGTAGGGTTATTAAACCCGGAGTAATTAAGGCCAATGACGAAATGCAATATATTCCCAAAACATTTAATGCATTAGTAATTACTCTTAGCGATAGGGCAAGCAATGGAGAGTACGACGACAAAAGTGGTCCGCTTGTTTGTACTATGCTTGAGAATTTCTTTAAAAAGAAAAATATGCCTTTTGAAATAGTATCTGAAATAATTCCGGATGATGCTAAGAGATTGAAAGAAATAGTTTCGAAAGCAAAAACAGAAAATATAGATATTATTATTACTACCGGTGGAACAGGAATTGGAATGCGCGATATTACTGTCGATACAATTCAACCAATGCTCGATAAAGAAATTCCGGGAGTTATGGAAATGATAAGATTGAAATATGGAGCAGAAAAACCTAATGCATTGCTTAGCCGAGGTGTGGCCGGAGTTATAGACCAGAGTTTAGTATATACTTTACCCGGAAGTGTAAAAGCCGTAACAGAATATATGACCGAAATAACAAAAACTTTATTCCATTTAATTTACATGCTTCATAGTATCGATATTCATTAATTTAACGAATATTATAGTTTGTAACTTATAGTATAAATAATTATGGAAAGAGAAGATGCTTTACAATTGCTTAAAAAATATGTAACAAACGAGAAAATGATATATCATAGTCTTTCTTCGGAGGCTGTAATGAAAGCATTAGCCAAAAAATTAAATAGAGATTGTGATAAGTGGGCTTTGGCAGGTTTGTTGCACGATATTGATGTTGAAATTACTAATGCCGACCCAAAACGACATGCTCTGGAAGCAGTGAAAATTCTTGAAGAAAATAATATTGATGCCGATATTATTGATGCAATTAAGATGCATAACGAAGAAGCAACAGGTTTAGTTCGCGAAACAGAGTTTCAACATGCCTTGGCGGCAGGAGAAACTATTACCGGACTTATATATGCTACGGCTCTTGTATATCCAAATAAAAAAATTGAAGATGTAAAAGTAAAATCTGTTACAAAACGAATGAAACAGAAAGCTTTTGCTGCATCGGTAAGTCGCGATAATATTCTCGAATGCGAAAAAATAGGAATCCCCCTTAATGAGTTTGCAGAATTAGCTCTTAATGCTATGAAGGAAATAGCTGTAGATATTGGTTTGTAAAAAATAGTTAATTGTTCTAATAATATATTAATCAGTATTTATTCAATTAATTATGTCATATTTTCATATATCCTTTTTGTAATAGAAAAAGTATCCTTGTAACACACAGAAAATCAGGCTTGTAATTTATGATTTGACATTGTGATATATTTTTCATTATTTAGCTTGTTCCTAGAATATTTTATTTATTTGTAGGAAAATATTAGTTCATTAAAATATTTTTTATGCAAACTTCTATAGATAAAGATAAAATTTCGGCTGCAATACTTGCCGGTGGAAATAACATCAGGTTTAAAGGAAAATCAAAAGCAAATGTTACAATTAGTGGAGTAAGAATAATTGTGAGAATGTTAAAAGTATTAAACGATATTTTCGACGAAATTATTATTATTACCGATACTCCCGAAGATTTTAAGTCTTTTAAGCAATTTAAGATTGTTCCCGATAAATTAAAAAATAAAGGACCTTTAGGAGGTATTCATGCTGCTTTAAGTACTGTTAATAACGACTCGATATTTGTTTTTGCAGGAGATATGCCTTGTTTGTCGAGAGATATTATTCTTGAACAAATAAAATTTTATAAAAGTAATACAGCAAATGTGTGTTTGCCTCGAATAAATAATAACATCAATCATTTACATTCTATTTATAATAAAAATATTTTTAAAGAACTCGACAAATACTTAACAAACTCCGATAGATATTCTCCAAAAGAATTTCTGAAACTTGTTCGAAAAAGATATTTTTATTTAGATAACACCAACGAAAATCAAAAAGCTTTCGCATATATTAATTCACCTGAAGATATTGTTGAAATACAAGAGAAAATTTATAATACTTCTGTTTAATTGTACAATAGTTATAATGGTGTAATTAATTTTTTTAATTACACTATTATTGGTTGTTTACTGCCAATAATTTACCGAATATCGCCTATTGCCGGGACACTTCATAAAGTTGTGGGAAAAGAAAAAAATGAATCTTTGTAGTTTACCAATACAATAGATTTATGCTTTCAGATAACGAACATTTCAATAGTTTAATTAGACTATTATTACCAACAGCGATATTTGATTATTTTGAGATTAAAGACGTAGAAGTTGGAGAAAAAGAAATTAGCATTCATCCCTGTTGGCGCAGACATGTTGTCCGTGCCTTTATCGAAAACAATCATTTTCAATTTTGAATTAGTGGTTTATAATCTAGCACAAAAACATCAAGGAAACTATTTAATTCTACATAATTTCTTGCAGAACTATATAAATAATCTTCTGCTCTCGGGCGCTTCTTTTATTTGACTAATTATATTTTTTGATGAGAATGTCTTAAAATCACGCAAAACATCAGATAAAGACACTTTGCCTTCTGCCGTGCATATTATATGTAAATAACTTGGCATTAAACAATAGGCAAAAACAATCAAGCCTTTATTCTTTATACAATATTGCAACGAATCAATTATAAGTTTTTTACGATTTGGGCGAGTAAATACATCTACCCAGCCAACCGTTGTTGCTGTTGGATTAAAAATGTACACCGATTTCGAGACCGCAATAGCTAATATGTGTAGGGTTGGTGAAGTGTATAATCCTATACCCGAAAATAGAGATATTTACAAAAAACTTTAGAAAAAATGTACAAAAAGTTAAAACCCGTTTATAGAGATATTCGTACAATTACTAATTATCCGAAAAAATAAAAATATTGAACTTAACTTATTAACTAGATTAATTATCTTTGAGAAAAATTAGGAAATTATGTTTTTAGAAATATTTATTCTTACAGTAGCTATATTATTGATTGCTTTATTAGCAATGGGAATTAGAATTATTGTAAAAAAGAACGGACGTTTTGTTCAAACAGCTATTGGTAAAAATAAAGAAATGGCTAAACGTGGTGTTTTTTGTGCCAGTTACGAAGAGAGAAAATTGCGAGATAAGATTGATGGTAAATCTACTTGTTCTCGTGGGTGTTGTTAGTTTTTCATAATATCTAAGATGTTTAATCTAGTTCAATTATCGAGTTTTTTAATCCTTTAGTATATCGTACTTTTAAATTTCCTTCTGCATCGCTATAAACAAAATACGCTTCTAATTCGGAGTGTTTTTTCAAGAAATCTAGACTTTTATCTAAGCCAATAACCATAAAAGAAGTTGCATAGGCATCGGCAGAAATACAATCGTCAGCAATTACCGTAGCACTCAGCAGGGAGTGGTTTACCGGATATCCTGTTTTCGGATTTATTGTGTGTGAGTATTTTATTCCGTTTTTCTTATAAAACTTACGATAATTACCTGAAGTGGCAAGAGCCTTATTTTCTAATTTAATTATAGCCTGGAGGTTTTCTCCCGGAATGTTATTATTATCTATAGGTTTATCAAGCCCAATTCTCCATTTTTCTTTTTTATAATTAACCCCTTTTGTTTTCAATTCTCCGCCTATTTCTACAATATAATTATCAATACCCTTATTGTCGAGAAAATCGGTAACCACATCTACCGAATATCCCTGAGCAATAGCATTCATATCTATCATAATATTTTTGTTAGATTTAATAAGCTTATTGTTTATTATTTGAACTTTTGAATATCCTACATATTGTAAAAGACTATCGATTAATAAGCTGTCGATATCCGATTTCTTAGAAAAGCCAAATCCCCATGCATTAACTATGGGAGCAACTGTTATGTCAAATGCTCCGTTTGTTTCTTCGGCTATTTCTTGCGATTTATTAAAAACTGTTCTGAAATATAAATCTGTAGAATTACTTTTATTCGAGTTAATTCTCGAAATTGTGGAAACTGGCAAATATGTAGAAAGAGAAGTATCGAACTTGGCAAGTAAATTTTCGACATTTTCTTTATAATTAATATTTTTGTTCGAGATATAGGTAATACTATACGTAGTACCTTGTGTAAATCCTTGTATTTTAATATTGTTTCGTTGGCATGAGCTTGTTAGAAAGGCTATAATAAATACTAACAATTTTATTTTGTTCATAATACAGAGAATAAATAATTAAATATTTCGCAAAAGTAATGTATAATCTGGGGAAATAAAAAACGGATAACAATTATAATTATCCGTTTTTATGAGAATCAAAATATTTTATCCTCCAAAATCATCGAAATCGACCATTTCGTCGGGTACACCAAGATTATAGAGCATATCTTGAACAGCATCGTTCATAATTGGAGGGCCACAAAGATAATATTCTATTTCTTCGGGTTCTTTATGTTTACAAAGATATTCATCGTAAACAACCTGATGAATAAATCCGGTTAATCCGTTCCAATTATCTTCTTCTTTAGGTTCAGAAAGAGAAATATTAAAAGAGAAATTAGGGAATTCTTTCTCGATTTTTCTGAATTCATCTTCATAAAAAATTTCACGTTTTGAACGTGCTCCATACCAATAAGAAACTTTTCTATTTGTTTTTAAAGTATGAAATAAGTGGAAAATATGAGAGCGGAGAGGAGCCATTCCCGCTCCACCACCTATATATATCATTTCATTTTCAGTGTCTTTAATAAAAAATTCTCCATATGGACCCGATAAAGTAACTTTGTCGCCTGGTTTACGAGAGAAAATATATGATGAACATATACCCGGATTTATGTTTTTGAATGTTCCTTTACCTCTATCCCAAGGAGGTGTGGCAATTCTAATATTTAGTTTAACAATATTTCCTTCGGCAGGATGATTTGCCATAGAGTATGCCCTGAATGTTTCTTCGGGATTTTTCATCGATAATTTCCACATATTAAAATTATCCCATTCGTTTTTAAATTTTTCGTCGATAATAAAATCTTTATAATCAATATTAATTTTCGGAACATCAATTTGAACATATCCTCCTGAATTAAAATCTAATGTTTCTCCTTCGGGTAATTTTACAACAAATTCTTTAATAAATGTAGCAACATTATTATTTGAGATAACTTCGCATTCCCATTTTTTAATTCCCATAATTTCTTTAGGGATTTTTAATGTCATATTATCACGAATTTTCACTTGACAAGCAAGTCTCCAATAATTCATTTGTTCTTTACGAGTAAAGAAACCTGTTTCTGTTGGCAGTATACTTCCTCCACCTTCTATTACTTGACATTTACACATACCGCATGTTCCACTGCCACCACATGCCGAAGGTAAGAAGATTTCTCTATTCGATAATGTGTTTAAAATTGTTTCGCCTGAATTTACTGTTATTGTTTCGTCGTTTATTGTAAGTTGAACTTCGCCTTGAGGAGTAAGTTTCTTTTTAGCAAATAATAACATTAGTACTAACGATAATATTATTATTAGAAACACAGCAATGCTTAGCAGAATTATAGTGAATTGTGATGTTAATAAGGTCATTTCTTTTATGTTTTTTAATTTAACTTTTGGCTGTTAGTCATTTCTGAAATTTAATTCCCAATTACAAAAAGCTATTGCTTGTTAATTCGTAGCCTTTAGTTTATTAATCAAGCTATTTTTTATTATTAAGTAATTTAATTATAATAATGATTTTGTTGTATGTAACAAATTTTTAATAGTTAACAATTAAAACTGTATTCCCATAAATCCCATAAAAGCTATACCCATTAATCCTGTGATTATAAATGTTATTCCAAGTCCTTTTAACGGGTCAGGAACATTTGAGTATTTAATTTTTTCGCGAATAGCAGCAATTCCAACAATTGCAAGAAACCATCCTACACCGGAACCAAGTCCGAATACCGTTGCTTCGGCTAAAGTATTATATGCTCTTTCTTGCATAAATAACGAACCTCCTAAAATAGCGCAATTAACTGCTATTAGTGGTAAAAATATACCTAATGAAGAATATAACGCAGGAGAAAATTTCTCTATTATCATTTCAACTAATTGAACCATAGATGCAATTACTGCAATAAAAAGTATAAAGCTTAAAAAGCTAAGATCAACATCTGCGAATCTTGGATTTAACCATTCTAAAGCTCCTTCTTTTAATATATAATTCTCGATTAAATAGTTTAGCGGTACAGTAAAGCCTAAAACAAAGATAACCGCAATTCCTAATCCTGTTGATGTTTTTACTGTTTTCGATACAGCAAGATATGAACACATACCTAAGAAATAAGCAAATATCATGTTATCGATAAAAATCGATTTTACGAATATGTTAATTAGGTTTTCCATATATTTATTTATAATTATCTATTAATTAGTAAATTGTAATTATTTTGTTTCAATAAGTTTTTTATTTCTCGAGCGTTGTACCCAGATTATTATTCCTAATACAATTAATGCCATTGGAGGTAATATCATTAATCCATTGTTATGATATCCGAAATTGTAAAAACTTTCCGGTATTACTTTGTATCCCCAAATTGTTCCTGAACCTAATAATTCTCTAAAGAATGCAACAATAAGTAAAATTATTCCATATCCGGCAGCGTTCCCAATGCCATCGAGAAAAGATGTCCATGGTTTATTCGATAATGCAAATGCTTCTAATCGTCCCATTATTATACAATTTGTAATTATCAGACCAACAAATACCGATAATTGTTTACTAATATCGAATAAAAATGCTTTTAGTAATTGATCTACTAAAATTACCATAGTTGCAATAACTATAAGTTGTACAATAATTCTTATTCGGGGAGGTATTGTTTTTCTAAGTAACGAGATAATTACATTAGAAATAGCAAGAACAAACATTACCGATAAGGCCATAACAAATGCCGGTTTTAGTTTTACTGTAACTGCCAAAGCAGAACAAATTCCTAATACCTGAACAGTAATAGGATTACTGTTGTTTAGGGGTTCTGTAAGCAATTTAATATTTTTGCTCGAAAAAAGTGGTTCTTTTTTTTTATTCATGATTAGTTATATTTCAAAAAGTTATGAATTTTTAAAGTATATAATAATTCTATTTTTTAGTTTCTGATAATAATTTTTGTTGTTTAATTTGATCTTTAAAATATGCTTTATAATTTTCAATAATATTAAAAATCATTTTTTGCACAGCTTTACTTGTTATTGTTCCTCCGGATATTCCGTCAACCTCGTATTCTGATGTTTGGTCTGCTGTCCCATTTTTCATTACACTAACAGAAATAAATTTGTTTGATTTGTCGAATATTTTTTTGCCGATAAATTGTTCTTGAAAACTAGTCGTTGCAATCTCTGCCCCAAGTCCGGGTGTTTCGCTTTTATGACTGAAATTCGCTCCGTATATTGTGTTAAAATCATTCTTAAAAGAGATGTATCCCCAAATTGGACCCCACAAACCCTTTCCTCTAATTGGAATAATATAAACTTTTTCGTTTTTCTCAACAGAACCAACATAAATAGGAAGGTTTATGTCTTCTATATTTTTTGTTATTTCTTTTTTTAAATTTATTTTAAAGGCATCTGTTCCTTTTTTTGTATTTCCTTTATAATCGATAACATAGCTATTTATTATATGTTTAGAATATTTTTCATTCGCTGTTTTGGGTGTGCTTTCAATATTTATCGACGAAAGAATATTTTGTTTTTTATTTATTTCAATATTTTTCTTTTGTAGAGGTTGTAAAAATATTGCTGCAGTTGATAATAATGCAGCTACTATAATAACCATTATTGTCGAAAAAATAAATATATAGGTATTGCTAAATGATTTCATCTGTTTATAATTTTATATTTTGATGATTTGTATTCTAACATTTCTTTGTTCAAATTTTCTTATATATTAATAATAATTTTAGAATGAAGCGAATAGTAAATGTTTGTTGTAAACAATTATTAAATTAATCAGTATTTAATTTGCTTTAGCTCTTCTTAATCTCTTTCTAATATTCGCATCAATAACGTAATGATCTATTAATGGAGCAAAAATATTCATTAATAAAATGGCTAACATCATACCTTCAGGATACGCCGGATTTAATACCCTGATAATTATTGCTAATATCCCTATAAGAAAACCGTAAATATATTTTCCTGTATTGGTTTGTGCAGATGTAACCGGGTCAGTAGCCATAAAAACTGCACCAAAAGCAAATCCTCCCATTATTAAATGTTCATAAGGAGGAATTTCCATGTATGGGTTTATTGCTAAAAGATTAAAAATATATCCCATTGCTAATCCTCCGAGAATAACAGAGAACATAATTCTCCAACTTGCTACTCCTGTATATAGTAATATTATTGCACCTATGATAATTGCTAAAGTTGATGTTTCTCCAATTGAGCCCGGAATAAAACCCAAAAACATATCTTTTACAGATGCAATATTATCGATATTTCCTGATGCTATTTCTGCTAATGGTGTTGCTCCGGAAAAGCCATCCACAATATTTTTGTTTTGTAATAAACCATTAACCCAAACCATATTTCCCGACATATACGAAGGATAAGCAAAAAATAAAAATGCTCTAGCTGTAAGTGCCGGATTTAAGATATTCATACCTGTACCTCCAAATGCTTCTTTGCCAATAATAACTGCAAATGCTGTAGCTAATGCTACCATCCAAAGAGGAGTGTCAACAGGAATAATAAGTGGAATTAATATACCGGAAACTAAATATCCTTCATTTACTTCGTGTCCTCGTACTTGTGCAAATGTAAATTCGATACCTAAACCAACAACATATGAAACAATTATTATAGGAAGTACTTTTAAGAATCCAAACCAGAAAAGTTCTAATATTGTACCCGATTCTCCAATAGAAAGGGCATGTTGATATCCAATATTCCATATTCCAAAAAGCAATGCCGGTAATAAAGCTAAGATAACAGCACTCATTGTTCGTTTCATATCGTTGGCATCGCGAATATGCGAGCCTTTAGATGTTACAGTATCAGGAACAAATAAAAACGACTCGAAAGCGTCAAAACTTGAATGAAGTTTTTCTAATTTTCCACCCTTCTCAAAATTGGGTTTTATCTTAGTAATATATTTTCTTAATGATTTCATTAATAAATGTATATTTTGTTATTATTTATTGACTTTTGTTTTTGAAAAAGAAATTTTATTAATTAATATCTAATAGATAAAAGTTAACAAGCAATTTAAGTCATTTCTTTTCTCATTAAATCTAATCCATTTCGAATAATTGATTGTAGATCTGTTTTTGATGTACAAGCAAATTCGCAAAGTGCGAAATCTTCTTCTGCCACCTCATAAATTCCGAGTTTTTCCATTAGTTCGATATCTTTAATAAGAATGGCTTTTATTAATTGAACAGGGTAAATATCCATAGGAAATAATTTTTCGTATTCTCCCGACATTACAAAAGCTCTTTTCCCTCCTTTTATGTTTGTGTCGAGTTTAAATTTTTTGTCAGGCATAAGCCACGAAAAAAACATTCTCGAAAAACTATATTTCTTAAAACCCAGTAATGCCCAACCTAAAAAATCGAAATGATTACCTTCAGGAATTACTGTGATTAAGGAATCGTAATATCCAAGATATCCATTTTTGTTAATCTTCGTACCTGTTAGAACATTACCGCTTATATACCTGTTATTGTTAGATAAGAGATTGTCTACTAGCAAGTTCGATATGCATGCTCCATTAATTATTTTGTAATATTTAGGATATTTAACTTCCGATCCTGCTAATGCTATAATTTTCGAAGCATTATATTTGCCTTCTATAAAAAGTCTTCCGATAGAAATAACATCTTGTGGATTTATTACCCATATTATTTCTCCTTTATTAATGGGGCAAATTTTATTTATTTGTATTCCTACATTTCCTGATGGATGAGGTCCTGTAAATTTGTTTATTTGTACATCTTTTACTTTTGTAAGTGTGTCGGCTGCCGGATAATCTGCATTGATGTTTAGGTGAATCTTTCCGTTTGTAAGTTTTGCTAATGCATCAATTCCTGTTTGGAAATTTTTCTTTTCACCTTTAACAATAAAATCTATATCCGGTGCAAGCGGAGCAGAATCGAAAGCCGAGATAAAAATAGCCTTGGGTGTGTCTTTAGCATTGGCGATAACTGAATATGGTCGTTGTTTTATTGCCGGCCATAATCCACTTTCTTGAATATTCTTAATTATTTGTTCTTTGTCAAGTGTTTTAGGATTTGCTTTTTCGAATTCTATAAATTCCTGATTTTTATCTGCTTTAATAATTATTTCTAAAATCCTACGACGTTCCCCTCTATTAATTGAAGTAATTACACCACTTACCGGTGAGGTAAATTTAACTTCGGGCTGGTATTTGTCGAAAAATAGTGGAGAGCCGGCTTTTATAATATCTCCTTTTTCAATAACTAGCTTTGGCATTATTCCAACAAAATCGATAGGTTTAACAGCATATGTCTCAGAAACCTTAGCCTTTATCATAATTTTTTCAGCTTTCCCCTGAAGATTTATATTTTTTCCTCTGCGAATCTTTATTACTTTTGACATATAATTAATGTTTTTTTAGATATTTAGTATTTCTTAACCATTTTTACTTATCTGCTTTAACACATCCATTTTTAATATTTCTGTTTTCCCTTTTTCATCGTTTATTATTCCTTCTTTTTTTAGCTTTTGTATGGTTCGTACAATGCTCATTGTCGACATTCCTGTGTATTCAGCAAGATCTTTGCGAGAAAGAATCATGTCAAAACATAAACTATTAAAAATTCTTTCGGAAAGACAAATTAATGCGTCAGCTACTCTTCCATTCATCTGTTTCTGAGTAAGGCTTACCACCTTATCAAAAAATAAACGCGACTCAGAATTTAATAGATTAATGATTTTTTTTGAAAAAAGCTTATTCTCCAAAACTATATTTTCAATTAATTTTTTATCAAATGCACAGATAAAAGTGTCTTGGAGAGCTGTAACGGTAAATTGAGCAATATTGTCGTTAAACAAAGATGTTAAACCTATTAAATTGTCGTGAGGAGTAATGTCTAGTATTAAATTGTTTTGAGAATTTGTTTCTTTATATACTTTGGCAATACCTTCTCTGATATACATAATATGTGTAATAAATGAAGATTGCTTAGATATAATCTCTCCTTTTTTGAATTTTATTTGAACTAAGTTTTTTTGTATATCTTCTATCTCGGTATCTGTTAAGTATTTGAGACAAGTATTTTTCTTAGGACATTCGAAGCAGTTTATTTTTGATTTGATATTATTCATTTGCTGTTGAAAATTAAAATATTAAATAGTAACTTTATCAAACAAAAATAACAAATAGACATTTGTCTGCAAAATAATAGACATAAATTTATAAAAAAATATCATATATAACATGTTATAATATTGTATATATATATAAAATAATATGTAGATTTGTAAATGTTAAATTAAAAGAATTATAAGATGTCTATTAAGAATTTTATATTATCATTTATTGTATTAATGGCGGTATGGGTACTGCTAAATTATGAGGCGTTTGATATTGAAAATATAGTATTAGGAGTAATTCTCTCGCTATTTATCTCATTAGTATTTTGTAATAAATGCAATATTTTTAATGATTTAAAATTAACTCCTAAAGCATTATTGTTTTCTATTATTTATGTTTTTGTTTTTATTGCTGAGCTAATAAAATCAAATTTCGATGTAGCAAGAAGAGTTCTTACTCCTTCGTTACCAATTAATCCCGGCATTATTGAAGTAAAAACAAAATTAAAATCTAAGATGGGGAGATTAATTCTTGCCAATTCAATAACATTAACACCCGGAACATTGACAATTGAAATGATTGAAGATAGATTATTTATTCATTGGATTGATGTAGAAAGTGATGATATTAATGAAGCTACTAAACAAATAGTTCAAAAATTTGAAAAATATCTGGAGGTAATTTATGGTTAATATTTTATTATATATTTCTCTAATCTTTATAGGATTAGCTGTTGTTTTATCAGTGGTACGATTTGTTAAAGGGAGTACTACTATCGATAGGATTATTTCTTTCGATGTGCTTACTATTATTTCGATAGCATTGATTGTGATGATTTCATTTATGTCGGGTAGAATAATTTATCTCGATGTTGCATTGGTTTATGCTTTATTAAGTTTTCTTTCAGTAATAATTATTGCAAGATATTTCGAAAAAGGATTATAAAAATAAGATTTATGGAAAATTTAGTTGATATAATAGGGGCAATAATAACATTAATAGGTTCGATATTTTTGTTTCTTGGCGCATTAGGTCTTGTAAGAATGCCTGATATATATAATAGAATTCAAACAGGAACTAAGGCAACAACTCTTGGAACTCTTTTAACCTTACTTGGGATATTAATTATCATGCCCGAATGGTGGGGAAGGTTAGTAATGTTGATGATATTTGTGCTAATTACTAATCCTGTTTCGTCTCATGTTCTTGCTCGGGCAGCTCACTATATTGGTGTGCCGCTTACAAAAATTACTGTGGTTGATAAGCTTGATAATAAAAACTTAAATATTGTTCCTGACGAGAATGAAAAAAATAATCTGTAATTATAAATAACATGACTAATATATACATAATCATTGCCGGTTTATTAGGGATATTGATATTATTGATGGCAATAATTGCAATATATCAAAAAAAAATTGTTGTAGCTATTATTGCTGCAGGAGTTGTTAGTTTGTCTGCATCAATAATGTATCTTTTATTAGCTGCTCCTGATGTAGCAATGACAGAAGCCGCTATAGGAAGTGGTTTGTCAACTGTAATTTTTTTCTATGTACTAAATAAAATACGTAAGAATAATGCTTAAAAAAGGTTTTATACTCATAATTCTTATTGCTTTTTCAGCAATTTTTTTAAATCTGATATTGTCTTTTAATGGAAGCACAGAATTATCAAAATTAGGTTCGTATTATGTTAATAATGGGCCAACTGAAGTTGGAGCTGCAAACATTGTAACATCAATAGTTGTAAGCTATAGAGGTTTTGATACTTTGGGCGAGGTTGTTATATTATTTTTAACTGCTGCAATTATTGGATTTTTTCTAAAACTTTCGAAAGAAGAGAAAGACGAAAATGCTCGAAAACAAAATTTGCGCGAAACAAGCGAAATATTGCAAACTGCCAGTAAAATATTAGTCCCTGTAATTTTTCTTTTTGGGGCATATATATTTATAAACGGGCACCTTACACCCGGGGGAGGATTTCAGGGTGGAGCTATAATTGCATCAGGAGTTACATTGATGTTCTTAGCGAATCCGAATATGGAATTTAATCATCGTCTTGTATCTTTTATTGAATCTATATCAGGATTATCATTTGTGCTTATTGGAATACTTGGGATAGTTTTTGCCGGAGGTTTTCTCGACAATAGAATATTGGAACTAGGAACTTTTGGAAAACTACTTAGTGCAGGATCAATTCCTATTATCTATGTTTTTATTGGATTAAAAGTAGGAGCCGAATTATCTAGTATTGTTGGTACTTTAAACGAAACACAAAAAGAAAAATAATAAAATGGATTATTTGAATATTGAAAATATAAGCATAGTAACTGGGTTTCTTCTATTATTATTAGGAATTTATGCAATTCTTACACAAAAAAATCTTATAAAAATTGTAATTGGATTTACTCTTTTCGATACAGGGATTCATATTGTAATGGTAAGTATTGGGTATATCCGTAACAGAACTGCACCAATACTCGATAAAGCAGTTGATGTTAAGGATGCAGCAAATCAAATTGTAGATCCTGTTCCTCAGGCATTAGTTTTAACAGCTATAGTAATTGGTCTTGGTGTAACAGCACTTATGTTAACATATGTTCTTAAGTTATATAAAGAGAGAAAATCATTAGATATAAAAGATTATAGCGATTTAAAATGGTAATTGATTATTAAATAGTATAAAATCGAGTGCTGTTACTTATAACAGTAAATAATAAATAGTAAATAATAAATAATATAGGCATGCTTTCACCAATACATATAATTACAATATCCCTCGGAAGTGCTTTTGCACTTGGATTTTTGGGAAATCTTCCTAAAAAAGTATTAGCAGTATTAATGTTGATTGCTATTGCGGCAATTACAGTTATTTCTACACAATGGGCTTATGCCTTGTATTTTGGAAATGTCGATACTGCCCAAATTTTCACTGCCGGTTTTAAACCTCCATATTCTATTAGTCTGAGAATGGGTATTTACGAAGCCTTTTTTACATCGCTTGTTAATATTATAGGCTTGTTAGGAGGAATATATTTATTTAATACTCTTGTTAAACAAGGGAAAAATGTAATTATTGTTTTTCTTGTTTTTATTATGGGATTAAATGTAATTATTCTTACTCAAGATATATTTAACTTATATGTTTTTCTAGAAGTTCAAAGTATTGCTACTGCAGGATTAATAGTTTTACATAAAAATAAAAACTCAATTTCTTCTGGTTTTAAATATATGTTGGCAACTGGAGTAATATCAGGCTTGTTATTAATAGGAATTATATTTATATATTATTTTACAGGATCATTAAATATAAATGATATAATAAATTCAAATGCATTACTTACAAAAGGTGGTGCTGTTGCAGTATTTTTAGTATTAATTGCAATACTTCTAGAATTAAAATCTTTTCCGGCTAATGGTTGGGCATTAGATGTTTACCAAAGTGTTAAGCCGGGCTTTTCTGCAATTATTTCTGCAGGGTCGGCTTCTGCAGTGTTTTTTGTGTTGTATAAATTATTACCTATGGTTCCCGAGAATTTATTTCAAATAATCTCAATTTTAGGAATTATTACATTTATAGGTTCAAACTTAATCGGATTGAAGCAATCAAATGCAAATCGTTTACTTGGATATTCTTCAATTGGGCAAATGGGATTATTAATAACAATTCTTGGCTTATCCCCATATTTAGGCGAAAAATTAACATTTATTGCATTTGCAATTCTTATTAGTCATTATTTAGCAAAAGCCGGTTTGTTCTGGTTGTCGGGAATAGTTAAGGAAGAAAATATAAAAAATTGGTCGAATCTTCGTAAGAAACCTATTCTAATGGTTTTGTTTGGCACCTTTATTTTTGCCTTATTAGGATTTCCTCCATTTCCTGGTTTCTTTGGAAAATGGGAGTTAATAATGCAATTATCTGCATCCGGACAATATACATGGATGACTTTAATTCTTGTTGGCTCGTTTATAGAAGGTATATATTTATTACGATGGTTTAGCGATGCTCTTAAACTTGATAATACTAACTTGTCGGATTTTAAAGTTAGTTTAAATAAAATTATTCCAACCGTAATATTTGGTGTTGCAGTTTATGCTTTTGGATATTTTACAGGTACATTTGTTGAAGCTGCTAATGCAATAAATTATATTCCTTTATTATTTATTGTAGTTATTGCTTTATTAGAGTTTTTACCGGCATGGACAAAGAACACTATTTCAATAGCGGGAGTAATTGCATATATAATATATTTATATCCAAGTGTTGAAGGCGACTTATTGCGTCAGATTTTCTTGGGAATATTTCTTGGTGGAGCAGTAATAACATTATTCTCCGGATATTATTACAAAGGGAAAAGAATCGGATTTTATCCAATGGCATTAGCTATGTTTGCTGGTTTGGCTATGCTGATAACAGCTACAAATCTATTCGAAATATTATATGGATGGGAATTAATGACCATTGGCTCATATTTTCTACTTATTAGAGGAAAGAAATCACGCCCTCATGGATATAGTTATTTAATGTTTTCTTTAGGAGGTTCTTATACAATGATGTTTGGTTTTGCCTTAGCCTTTGCCAGTTTCGGTAATGTCGATTTGCAAGCTTTAACAGGTATTACTGTTTATCCAACTTTAGCATACTCGTTAATATTGTTAGGATTTATGACAAAAACAGCATCATTCGGATTACATATATGGTTACCCGGAGCACATGGTGAAGCTGTTGCAGATATTCATTTTATGGCATCAGCAATTTTGCTGAAAGCCGGAGTGTTTGGAATAATTTTGGTTCTTCTTGGAATGGGGGCAGAAGCAAGTTATGCTAAAAATGTATTATTTGTTCTTGGTTGGATTGGTGCTCTCTCAGCTTTAATTGGGAACGTAGCAGCATCATTTCAAGAAAGTGCAAAAAGATTATTGGCATGGTCTAGTATAGGGCAATTAGGATATATTGTATTTGGTCTTGCTATGATGTCGCATCTTGGATGGACAGCAGGATTGTTTTATACAATAACTCACTTCTTATATAAAGGAGTTTTATTCTTAGTTATTGGAGGTATAGCATTAAAATTAGGAACACCTATGATGTATAAAATGGGTGGATTAATAAAAAGAATGCCTTTCTCGTTTATTGCTGTATTAATTGCTATTATTACTTTAGCTGGAGTGCCTCCATTAGTAGGATTTGCAGGAAAATGGTTGTTTTATAATGCTATTATCTCAGAAGGATATTATTTCCAAGGTATAGTAGTCTTATTTTCCGGGATTGTTGCTTTCTTATATCTTTTTAGATTAATTTATTCTATTTTTCTTGGTCAACTTAAAGATGAACATCGCAATGTAAAAGAAATATCTATTTGGCTATTGATACCTGTATATCTACTCTTATTTATAATAATGATAATATCGGCTAAACCAGAACTTATCTTAAAACCATTAGGAAATTATTTAACTGCTTATTTCCCAACAGGAGCTTTAACATGGGAAGGAACAATGGCTAGCACTGCTTATGGATATTGGGATGGTCATTGGGTTATGATAATTGTTGGTGTAATGTTTGTAATACTTTTAGCTTGGTTGTTAATTACTAATGCTAAAGCACAAAAAGTAAAACAGTTTAATATTGTCTATGCTGCTGAAAGACCATTTAAACCCGAAACTACACATATGGCACATAATTTATATGCCGGATATAATAAAGCACTTGGATTTATTATTGCTCCTTATATTACTGGTTTTTGGAATTGGATGTCTAATCTTATTTACGATATTTCAGGATTTGTTAGAAGAATATATTCTGGGAACGGACAGACTTATGTATTGCATATTATATTATATATATTAATTGTATATTTAGTAATTTTTTAAAAAATAATAATTATAACTAATTATGAATCACATTATTATTAAGTTATTATATACCCTTTTAGGTTTGTTTATAGTCCTTAATTGGGGTTTGTTAATGGGAACTATAATGCGAAAAATTACTGCACGTGTTGCAGGTCGATATGGAATCCCATTTTATCAACCATGGATTGATTTGATAAAATTATATACAAAACGTACATCAATAACTCACGGTATTATGTTTTATCTGGGACCTATTTTTCGTCTTGGAGGGGGAATTGGTATGTTTTTGTTTATCCCATTGATTTTTGGGTCAGAAAATTTTAGTAATTTCTCATGGTCGGGCGATTTGGTATTAATTTTGTATCTTCAGTTTTTGGGAATGCTGGGAATGGCTCTTGGAGCCGGAGACGGAGGACATCCAAACTCTGTAATTGGTATTAGTAGAGGTTTAGGACAATTTACTACAATAGAAGTCCCAATGACTCTTGCTGTTATATCAATAGCTATTCAATATCATACTCTTTCTATAAGCGAAATTGTTGCAGCTCAGCAAGGAGGAATACTTAATTGGACTTTATTTACTAATCCTTTAGCAACTGCAGCCGCTATGCTTTCGTTATTAGGGGCATTCGGGCACTCACCTTTTAATCTTGTTACAGCTCCGAACGAAATTCCAATTGGTCCTCCAACAGAATATCATTCATCTTTTTTAGGTGTTTTAAGAACAAATAATGCTATTTTACATGTAATTGAAGCAGTTTTGTTTATGAATTTATTTTTTGGAGGAGCAACTAATTGGATAGAACTTATTGTAAAAACATTTTTGATTTATTTCTGGTCTGTTTTTGTTGGTCTTGTGTTCCCTAGATTTAGAATAGAGCAATCAGTAGTATGGTTTTTGAAAATTCCTTTAGTGATAGGTATTTTAGCAATAATTATTTTTATTTAAGAAGAACAAAAAAGTTTAAAAATGTCTGACATTAATAATAATTCAAATAATAAAAAGGATAAATTTCTTGCTGAGGAAAATAAAAAAAGAATTGTTGAAGGTCCTGATGGAGTAAAATTCGAGATAGATCCTTTAAACGATTATTTTTGCGACCAAAGACCACAAGTTAAAGATCCAAAAAACAAAGTAGTTGAAAAATTTTTAAATTGGGCTAGAGCAGAATCCCTTTGGGTTCTTGGTTTTGGAACAGGTTGTGGGAGTATTGAGATCCCTCCTTTAATGACACCTAGGTTCGATGCATTTCGTTTTGGTATTCAAATGAGACCTACTCCAAGACAATCTTCTGTAATTATTATTTCGGGATACTTGTCTGTAAAAACCTTAAAGAGGGTTATTCGTTCGTATGAACAAATGCAAAGCCCTAAATACGTTCTAGCTCTTGGTAGTTGTACTATTAATGGAGGAATGTATTACGATAGTTATAACACTATCAATAGAGTCGATTATTATATTCCGGTAGATGTGTATGTAGCCGGTTGTATGCCTCGACCCGAAGCTCTCTTGGCCGGATTTAATAAACTTAAAGAAAGAATAAAAGACGGAAGAGCCGAAGGAGCAAATGAGTATGCCGAAAAATTCGACTGGTATAAAGCTAATCAGAAAAAAATAATTAAAGATTGGAATATGCCGGATTATAATTGGTAATTTGAAAAATTGAGGATTTGTTTATTTGATAATTTGGATAAACAGATAAACAGATAAACAGATAAACAGATAAACAGATAAACAGATAAACAAATAAACAAATAAACAAATAAACAGATAAACAGAGAAACAATTAAATTTAAAAGATATGAGACTTTATTCATTTGAAAAACTTGATGTTTGGAATTTAGCCCGAAAGCTAACCAAGGATATTTATCAAATAAGTAGAAAGTTTCCTGATAGCGAAAAATATGGATTAACATCTCAAATCAGACGAGCAGCTATTTCTGTTTCATCAAATATAGCCGAAGGGAGTTCTAGAAAATCAGGTGTAGAGCAAGCAAGATTTACTGAAATATCTTTCGGAAGTTTATTAGAAATTCTTAATCAACTTATTGTTGCAAATGATTTAGAATATATTAATGAAGAAGTGATAAATAATCAAAGACCAATAATAGAAGAAATAGGAAATAAACTTAATAAACTTAAAGAAACACAATTAAAAAGAGTTAAAAAATGAGAATTTGAAAAATTGGGGATTTGTTTATTTGATAATTTGGTGATTTGAATAAACAAATAAACAGATAAACAAATAAACAAATAAGCAGATAAGCAGATAAACGGATAAGCAAATAAGCAAATAAACAGATAAGTAAATAAACAAATAAACAAATAAACAAATAAACAAATAAACAGATAAACAAATAAACAGATAAACAAATAAACAGATAAACAAATAAACAGATAAACAGATAAACAAATAAACAAATAAACAAATAAACAAATAAACAGAACAGATAAGTAAATAAACAGATAAACAGATATATAGCACCAATATCATGCAAAAAATAATAAATAAATTAGAAACAATATTTGAAATATCGGATGTTGTAAAACAAAGAGATAACTTGAATTTTCTTACTTGTAAGAAAGAGCAAGCAATTTCGGTAATTACTCATCTGAAGAATATTGAAGGTTTTTCACATCTTGTATTGTTAACGGCTGTAGATTGGATCGAAGATGGAAAATTTCAATTAACATATATTTTAAATAATCCTGATAAGAAAATTGATATTAGTATTAGAGTTTTTCTCGATAGAGATAATGCAACTATGGATTCTGCACATCATCTTTGGAAGCATGTTGCTACTTATCAAAGAGAATTAAAAGAAATGTTTGGAATCGATTTTCCAGGTAGTCCACGAGTGGATGAGCCATTTATTCTCGAAGGATGGGATGATATTCCTCCATATAGAAGAGATTTTGATACTCTAAAATATGCTGAAGAAACATTTTTTCCAAGAGAAGGAAGAGATTCTAATGATCCTGCTGAACATATGAAAAAAAAGTTATATCCCGATGAAGAAAAATAATAAGCTAATTAATTGGCAAGCTGATAGATCAAAATATCCGGAAATGGATAAAAATGGCAAAGCCATTATTGATTTATCGTCGCAGAAATTTACAAAAATTTGGCAAGGACCTAATCATCCGGGAGTAACTGGTAATATGTCTTTGGAATTAACTCTTAGTGGCGACGAAGTTGTTGATGCAAAAACCCACGTAGGATATTTGCATAGAGGATTTGAGAAATTAATGGAAAGGAGAATATATATTAAATGTTTTCCTATTTGTATTAGAATGTGTGTTCCGGAAGCAGATTCAAATGAATATGTCTTGGCATCATGTATTGAAGACTTAGCCGGTGTTAAAGTGCCTGAAATTGCCTTGTGGTTAAGGACTTTAGTGCTTGAGATGGCAAGATTACAGATGCTTTTACGTACAGTTCCCGGACAAGCATCTACACTCTCGCTTGGTCTTGGCGGACAATGGGGTATGTACTTACGCGATTTAATTCTTGATAGATTCGAAGAACTTACAGGAGGTCGTGTTTACCATATGTTTATAATTCCCGGTGGAGTTAGAGGATACTTACCTGATGGTTTTAAAGAACGAATGGAAGAAAACCTGAAAGAGATTGATGAATTTATTGTAAAAATTGAAGACCTTATTTTTACGAATTCAATATTTAAAAAGCGAACTGTAGGAGTTGGTATTATCGATCCTTCTTGGGTAAATCAATATGGAATTGTTGGTCCGAATGCTAGAGCTGCAGGTTTTAAAAGAGATGTTAGAAAAGATTATCCTTATTTAAAATATAGCGAATTAGATTTTGACCCATATACAGCTAACGATTCTGATATTTATACAAGAAGTCAGGTTAGAAAGCACGATTTAATAATGACTGTTGATTTGATTAGACAGATATTAGCGAAGATGCCGAAAAAAGGAGATTTGAGAGCTGAAACACCTAATGTATTGCATTGGGAAATTCCAAAAGGTGAAACTTATCAACGTTCTGAATCATCGAGAGGAGAGTTTGGTATGTATATGGTATCTGACGGATCGAAATATCCAAGAAGAGTAAATTTGAGAGGACCAAGTTATACTCACGCCGTTTCTCTTTTAGAAAAAATGCTGATTAATGCAAATATTGCAGATGTCCATTCTATAATGGTTTCATTGCAAACTTGTCCGCCAGAAATTGAAAGATAGTTTAATTGATAATTTATTATTGACTATTTTATATTGAAAAGTAATGACAAAAGAAGAGTTAATAAAAAGAACAAAAATATTTGTACATCAAAATAGTAAATAGACAATAGTAAACAATAAATAAAATTATGAGTTTAAAAGATATATTGACACCATTCACAGCATGGAAAAATGTTACTAAAGAGCCGGTTACTGTTAAAGATCCATTAAATGAAAGACCCGGAGCTGAAAGATATCGAGGATTTCATAAAAATGATATTGATGAATGTATTGGTTGTGGAACTTGTGAAGATATTTGTCCCAATGCTGCTATTGATTTGGTTCCTGTTGATGGAATAGAGACAAAAGATGGTGATAGCGGATTAAGACCAAGAATTGATTACGGAAGATGTTGCTGGTGTGCATTATGTGTGGATGTTTGTACAACAGGTTCTCTTACATTATCTAACGAATATAAATGGATTAGTGAAGATGCTGACGAGTTTAGATTTATTCCCGGAATAGATAAAAAGAAATGGGATAAAGAAGAAAAGGGATGGAAGAAACCTGAAGGAAATTACGAATTCTTTGGTCTTAAGAGAGAAGTAATGGAAGAGCTTGAGCCTGAAGAACGCGATAAATCATTTATAGAAATTATACAAGGATATTCAAAAGAACAAGCTCAAAAAGAAGCAGATCGTTGTGTAGAATGTGGTATATGTGTTGCCACTTGTCCTGCTCATATGGGTATTCCTGAATATATTAAAGCTGTTAGAGAAGATAATATTGAAGAAGGATTTAAAATATTATATGATACAAATCCTCTACCTGAAATTTGTGGTAGAATTTGTACTCATAAATGCGAAACAGTCTGCTCGGTTGGACATAGAGGAGAGCCATTATCAATTCGTTGGCTAAAACGATATATTGCCGATCAAGTAGAATCGGAAGATTACAAAAGAGTTCTACAAACCGATGGTATTGAGAATAATAATAAGAAGATAGCAATTATTGGTTCAGGACCTGCCGGACTTTCTGCTGCTCACTATTTAGCTTTAATGGGCTATTCAGTTAAAATATTTGAACAATTTGCTCAATCAGGTGGTATGATGAGATATGGTATTCCTGAGTATCGTCTGCCTTACGACCAACTCGATAAAGATATAAATTACATTTTTTCTCTTGGTGTTGAGATACAGTATAACACTAAAGTAGGAAAGGATATTAGTTTCGATAAATTAAGAGACGATTTTGATGCAGTATTCACAGCAACAGGATTGCATCTTGGAAGAAGTACTCGAATTCCGGGTACAGAACATGAGAATGTATATCAAGCTATTGAATTATTGAATAAAATTACCGATGGTAAAGAAATTCATGTAGCCGAGAAGATAATTGTTATTGGTGGTGGTAATGTTGCATTAGATATTACTCGTTCGCTTGCTCGATTACAAAATCAGAAATATGGAAAAGTAAGTATTATAACTACTTCTTTAGAATCGGAAGATATTATGCCTGCCGATAGAGAAGAAATTGTTGAAGGAAGAGAAGAAAATGTTACTATTGATCCGGGATGGGGTCCAAAAGAAATAGAAATAAAAGACGGAAAAATAAAGGGTTTACATGTTGTTAAATGTTTATCTGTTTTCGACGAAGAAGGAAGATTTAATCCGAAATTCGACGAAAATGATAAGAAATTTTTCGAAGGAGATATGGTAGTTGAATCAATAGGACAGGGAATGGATTTAGATTATATATCGGAAGAAATAAAATCGGAATTAGAATTTGGACCAAGAGGAAAAATTAAAGTAGATAGTAATTTCCAATCCGGAGCTAAATGGTTCTTTGTTGGTGGTGATATAATTCAAGGACCTGATGTAATTCATGGAATTGCTAATGGACATAAAGCTGCTATTGGTATTGATAATTTCTTACAAGAAAAATAGCAGAATCATATTTTTTAGTTAGTATATATAATTAAATATTTATGTTATGATAGCAAAAGAAATATTAGAAACAAAAATTAAAAAAGGTAATGCCAAGATATTTTCAATTAATGAAAATTTGTCGGCTTTCGATGCAGTTACTAAGTTAGATAATAAGAAAATAGGTTCATTAATTGTTTTTAACGATAAGAATAAAGTAACAGGAATTATTACTGAAAAAGACATCTTATATAAATGTTATAATAATAAAGAATTGTTGTTAAGAGAAATAACTGTGATAGATTTAATGACTACTATTGATAATTTAATTATTGGAAAAGAAGATGATAATTCTGAGTATTTGCGAAATGTTATGACCAACAAAAGAATTAGACATATTCCAATATTTGATACAGAAAATAATTTAGTAGGTATGATTTCTACAGGCGATATTATTAAGGCAGAATTAGAATCGCAGGATATAGAAATTAAATTACTTAAAGAACACATTCAAAATCCATATGGAATAAATATTTATTCAAAAGAGTAAATATTAAACGTGTTTATTATTTAGGAATTCAGTATTTTAATTTGTGATCAAAAATATAAAAACCCGGCATAGAATATTCTATGCCGGGTTTTTAATTCATATAATAAATCTTATTTTATAACACTGAATGTTTTAGTGTATTCTTCTTTATTGTTACTTGCTTTTAAAATATATATTCCGTTTTTAAGGTCAGAAATGTTAATAGGAGATTGTTCAATTAAGTTAAAGTATTTAATTAAAGTTCCTTGAGAATTATAAATATAAATTTCTGAATTTCCGATATCTGAAATATTAATAAATTCTTTAGCAGGATTTGGATATACTGAAAACGAGTTATCATTTTCAATTTTATTAAATCCAGTGGACCTAGATGCAGTAATTTCAAGTGAGCTTGAAGCACCATCTCCACAAGCATTTTGAGGAGTAACAGAGATAGTTCCTGTGTATGATGAGCCCCCAAAAGTAATACTTATTGTATCAGTTTCTGAATTATTTCCTGACCATACAGGTGGAATATCCCATATAAAAGAAACGTTTTCTTGAGGAGCAACAGAATATGTATATGATTGAGTTAAATAAACATTTGTTTCTCCGGCAATTGTTTCGGCATCATTAGGAACTGAGCCATTAATAGCTACAATATTCTTATGAATAATCTCATTATCATCTGTTCCTTTTGTTATTGTTAAGGAAATATCTTTTTCTCCAGATGTTGTATACATTATTGTATGAGGTCCTTGTCCTGTTGCTGTTGCTGGAGAAGCCCCTTCGCCAAAGTTCCAGTTCCAAGAGTCAGGAAATCCGGTTGATTCATCTGAAATTATAACAGATTCGTCGTTAACACAAAATCTAGATTCATTAACAGAGAAGTCAGCTGTTGAAGCTATGTTTCCATAGTGCCACATTCCACCATCGTAAGGACCGGAACTAAAACTTCCTGCCCAAATGGCATTTTCGCCTGCAGTTCCTAAAGCAGTAAATTGATGACTTTTATAAAGTTCGGCATATTCGGTAAAAGTAGCGCCATTATCTGTACTATACGAAACGCCCATCATTGGTGTAGAATAATCTGAACCAGTAGAAATTAATAAATCAGCTCCCGGAACAAATGCAAAACTTGCTTCGTAAAAATTACCTGTAGGATTTAAATCTGTCCATGTTTCGCCTCCATCGTTTGTTATATAAGATGTTTTAGCGCTTTCTCCACGGGATTGTATAATTCCAATATTTTCGTTTTTAAACGATAATTCAAAGCTTGCATCTGTTATTGGAGTATCAAATACTACCCAGTTGAGTCCTTTGTCAATTGATTTGTAAATTCTTCCTTTGTTTGTTGCATACCAAATAATATCGCCATAAACAGCATAATATCCTACTGTTCCATATTCTCCCGATTGGTTTGGAGGAATATTAGCTTCCGGTACGCGTGTCCAGTTATCACCTCCATCATTTGTAGTATATAGTTCGAAATATCCACCATTTGGATCGCCTTGACAAAATCCATTATTGGCATCCCAGAAATGAATTACATTTGGGAAACCATTAGGTGAAGAGAATTCTGCTGAGGCTTGATGTTCCCAAGTAGTACCTCCGTCTGTTGTTCTAACAATTTTTCCTCCGCCACTTGGTCCGAATAATGGAACCCAGGCAGTATCTTCATTAATAGCACAAATCATTGATGCAGCGTAGTTTGTTGTATTTTCTGCATTAATAGTTCCTGCTTGCCAAGTTGCTCCTCCATTAATGGTTCGGGTATAATCTTTTAATTTAGCACTACCACCTGCTCCGTCGTATGCAACTGCCCATGCAACTCTGTTGTTTACTGCAGAAATATATTGCACTCCTTTCGTATCTCCTTCAAAGCTACTGGTTTGTTTAGTCCATAATATATCCTGTTCGGTTGTTGCTGGTTTAATACCAATAATAGCATAATTATATTCATTAAAAGAAGCTGAACCAGGTGTCATGTCGGTTGCTAGGAAATAACCATTATAAGCACCTCCCCAGCCCCAGTTCATATGAAGTTCGTCAGATGCATTATAGCCATCGCATATAAAAGCGTGTCCACCACTACTTTCACTTCCTCCATCGTAATATACAGGTCGGCCGTTGTCTATTTCATTCTTTATTTGTGTCAACCATCCGGCTACATCAGTAGTATCAAATTTTATATATTGAAGACTTGATTTATCGTATTTAAAATAACTGGCAAGAGCCAACATTACATCTTGACTTTGAGCTCCGGAGCCACTTGGGTCGAAATTCATATCTACCGATACTGCTACATTATAACATAAAGTCGCTACAGCATCAACTTCAGTAGATGTGCTAGATACGCTTAATTTATCAGGCATATTTGCCCAGTCGTAAGTGTCGGTAAAATCGGCATATTGCATTCCATACTGAGGATTATCGGTTGGAGTGTATTGATGCCATCCTTGTCCTTGAGCCGGCCACTCATGATAATTCATAATTTGTGATGTTGCTGTTGCAACACATCCTATTGGGTTTCCTGTAGGTGCATAATCGTTATAACCCGGAGATTGATTCCATTCTGTAGTAAGTAGATATTCTACGACTTTGCTGTTTTTTGGGAAATTATTATTTCTTATGTTATCCCACATTTGCAAAGCGCTCTTATTCTTGCTTTTAATTGATTCTTCTATTTCTTTGTTATATTTATTAAACCAAGATTTAATAGTTGGATTAGTAATTTCTTTTGTTGCATTATTCTTTATTGAATATCCAAGTACCGGAAAAGCAGCATCGTCGGCCGAAATCATTACAAAACCGTGAGGTTTAAATGAAAAAGTATAGTAACTTGTTTTTTCGTTATATTTATTTTCATAAATATCAATAACAGAAAAATCGGATATTTTACCGAAAGAATAATGTGCATAAACCTTTTCTGCTATCTTTTGTGCTTCTTCTTTACTTACAGGATTTGCAAATAATATGCTTGAAAGAAACACAAATAATAATGTTGTAAAAATTCTTCTCATAATGTTTCGTTTAGATTTTAATAATATTTTTAAATTGCAATTTATAAAATAAATAAATTCAATTTAAAGCTCAAATTTAATAATATTGATTTGTTGTTTTTAGAAAAAGTTATATATTTTAATTTTATTTGTTGTTTCTAAGTAAGTTGAAATTATTATTTATTTGTATATTAGTTTGTTATGAAATTTATTATTAATTATAAATTATGAAAAGAATTAGTATAATGTTTTTTTTATGCACATTTTATTATATTTCCTATGCTCAAGAATTTCTTAGAGATAGAATTTATGAAAAAAAGATTAAAACTGTTTTAGCATACAAAGAAGGAAATAAACTAAACCTTCCTGTTATTGAGTTAAATAGTAATGAAAAACTTACTGTTTGTTTTGATGAAATTACTTCTGATGCTAATACATATTTTTATACAATAATACATTGTAATTCGAATTGGGAAGAATCTGAGTTATATATGAATGAATATATAAATGGTTTTTCAGAGAATGAAATATATAATTACAATTATTCATATAACACAACTGTGAACTATGTTCATTATTCGTTCAAATTGCCAAATAATGATATAGAATTCTTAATCTCTGGTAATTATATTATTAAAGTATATAAAGATAACAATCCCGAAAATTTAGTATTTACTAAAAGATTTATGATTAATGAGTCGAAAGTGAATATTGATGCTGAGAAGATAAATAAAGGCCAAACCGGATATTTTTATAATAAGCAGGAATTAAAAGTTGTTGTTAATAATGAAAAATATGGAATTGAAGATCTTCAACAGAATATTCAATTAGTGATTGTGAAAAATAATGATTGGACTAATTTTATTTCAAAAATTGGATATAACAGTATTGTTGGTAATAAAATAATATATTATAATCCAAATAAATTGAAGTTCGAGGGAGGGAATGAGTTTCATAATTTTAATACTAAAGATATTTATTATAAATCGGAAAATATTGAAAGGATAGATTTTATAGCAAACAAATATAATTTTTTACTGACTAGCGATGTTGAAAATGAATTTTCGGAGTATAATTATAAAAAAGATTTGAATGGAGCGTATTTTATTGATGTAATAAATAGCGAAAATCCAAATGTCGATGCCGATTATGTTAATGTTTTTTTTACTTTAAATATGAATGTGCCATTGCAAAAAGGTGATGTTTATGTTTGGGGAGCATTAACAAATTACAATTTTACAAACGATAATAAAATGCGCTATAATTACAATCAGAAAGCTTATGAGATAAGTTTGTTATTAAAACAAGGTTATTATAATTATTCTTATATTACTAAGAGCGCTAATAATGTTGATTATAATTTTATTGACGGAAATTACTCATTAACCGAAAACGAATATCTTATTTTAGTTTATTATAAAGATATAAGTATGGGTTATGACAAACTAATTGGTGCAAAAAGATTTGTTACAAAGCAATAAATTTTACGTGTATTTTTTCCCAAACAATTTTACTACTAAATACATCACTAAAATTCCGATAGGAAATAGTATTAATGGAGATATTCCGTATGATGCAGGTATAGTTCCAACAAATACAGAAATTACACCAACTGTAATTGCATATGGTAATTGTGTACGAACATGACTAATATGATTACAAGAACTTGCTAAAGAACTCAGAATTGTAGTATCAGATATTGGCGAACAATGGTCGCCTAAAACAGAACCTGCAAGAACTGCTGAAACAACATTGTAAAATATTGATATTGAGTGATTATAGTCTAATCCAAATTTTTCAGTTATTAGCCAAGATGCAGGAAGTATTAATGGGTATAATATTGCCATTGTCCCCCATGATGATCCTGTAGAAAACGATACTAAGCCGGCCATAACAAAAGTTAATGCAGGAACTAGCTCAGGTGATATATTTATATTAACTAAAATTTGTGATATAAAATCGGCAGTATGTAAATGTTGGGTTACAAGAGCAATAGACCAAGCAAGAACAAGAATTACTATTGCTGTAAGCATTGTTCGAAATCCATTTATTAAACTGTCAATTGTTTTTTTTAGATTTAAAATTTTCTGACTTACAGTTAAAAAAATTGCAATTAGAACACTAAGAAGACTCGACCACAACAACGATTTATATGAATCGGAATTACCTATAATTATCGATATTTTTTTTGAGAAAGCAATTGCTGTATTATGCCAAACTTCTGAATCCCAACCAGTATATAACAAACCTACAAATGTGCCAATTATTACTACACCAACAGGAATTGCTGCATTATACCACTTGGGTATTATGTTTTCAGGAATTTCTAAATCGTTTATTTTATTCGAAAAAGAAGAATCGTTATTCTCAATATTTAATTGCGAATTTCTAGCTTTCTTTTCTGCAATATACATTGATCCAAAATCTGCTTTTTGATAAATAATAATTAAAATAAACAATAATGCAAAAATCGGATAAAAAGAATATGAAATAGAATTTAAGAGCACTGAATAAGCATTTTCATTTATCCCAATAGTATTTATTCCATCCTGAATATAGCTTAATTCAGCACCTATCCATGTTGTAACAAAAGCAATTGCAGCAACCGGAGCAGCAGTAGAGTCAACAATATATGCTAATTTTTCTCTCGATATTTTTAATTTATCAGTTACCGGTCGCATAGTATTTCCAACAACTAAAGTATTAGCATAATCGTCGAAGAAGATTGCTACTCCAAGTAACCAAGTAATAAATTGCCCCGAACTAGGACTCTTTGCATACCGCGAGAGAATATTTACTACACCTTTCATTCCTCCATTTTGTGTAATAATATTTACCATAGCTCCAATTAACATCGAAAATATAATAATAGACATATGTCCTTTCGAAGTTAATGAGTCGAGAATGTAAGTGTCGATAATAGCAAATAATCCTTTAAAAATAGAGAGGAATAAAGATGTGTCCTGATAAAAAAATATAGTTGTTGTTCCAACAAGTATTCCTAGAAATAAAGCTGTAAATACTTCTTTAAAAAGAAGAGCTATGATTATTGCTATTAAAGGAGGAATAACCGAAAACCACAATGGAATGGGATCAATATGTTTTGTAAAATTGTATCCTAAAACTGAAATATTTAAGTCTTCTTTAGTTTTAAAAGTATACTGAATTCTTGCTGTACCATTTATTATTTTTGCAGTAACATTTTTGTTATTTACTTTTATTACTATATTTTCTCCTTCGTATATCTTTTTAAATTCAACATTATTAAATATAAGTTGAATATTTATATTAATATCTTTTACAATTATATTCGTCATATCAATTGTAACATCATTTTGCGAAAGTTTAATATCCTTATCTGTATTTGCAAGCAAAATATTAGCAAAAAACACAAATCCAATTAGCAAATATATATGACGAAACAGTTTATTCATTTTGAATATCTTTGGAGTTAAATGGTTTTAAAATAAATATATTTTCTAAAAATAGTGAAAAATTTATATAAAAATATTAATTAGTTAGGTTTATCTTATCTATACAAATAAGCAATTAAATTTAATAATTGAGAAAATTGGATTCGTAATTTTGATTTATCTAAAATTTTTATTAATTTGCTTATAATAAAATAAGTAGAAATAAGTCTAAAACATGTATTTAAATTTTGATTTTTTAAATATTGAACACAAGAAGCTTGCTCCAAAGCAAGGCAGGATTTTAATATCCGAACCTATGATTAATGACACATATTTCCGACGGTCGGTTGTTTTAATAACAGAACATACAGAAAATGGTTCTGCAGGTTTTGTTTTAAATAAATCTATTGATCTTTCAATAAATGAGATTATTGATGATTTTCCTGTTTTCGAGTCAAAGGTTTCTGTAGGAGGCCCGGTTGGTAAAGACACAATATTCTTTTTACATACTTTAGGCAATTTGGTTCCTAATGCAAAACATGTTGTTGATAATATATATTGGGGTGGCGATTTTGATTACTTAAAAGAATTAATTAAAGAGAATTTTGTTGAACCTAATCAAGTTTTATTTTTTATGGGTTATGCTAGTTGGAGCAAAAATCAGTTGCAAGAAGAAATAGATAGTAATTCTTGGTTAGTTTCTAATGTCGATTCAGAGTATTTAATAAATCATGGCGATGATATTTGGGAAGAGTTATTATTTAATCTTGGAAAAGAATATAAAGTATGGGCAAATATGCCACAAAATCCAACAATGAATTAATTATTAATATTTAAAAGCTAAATAATTTAGTTCTGTAATTAATTGTTTTGCTATGTTATTGTAAAATCTTTTATCTTCAAAACCCTTAATCCATCGCATTCCGTTTATACTATTTGTAATAAATATTTCATCGGCCATTAATAAATGGCGTGGTTCTACATGTTTTTCGTTAATTACTTCTAATTTCATAGCTAAAAGCAATTTAATTATTTGTTTACGCATAATTCCTGCAACACATCCATCGGATAGAGGAGGGGTTAGAACAGTTTTTTCTTTAATTACAAATATGTTTGAACTTGTAGTCTCAATAATATTATTGTTTTCGTTAAGAATTATGCTATCGTCAATATTATTTTCTTGTGCATAAATTCCTGCCATAATATATATAAGTGCATTACTTGATTTTATATTTGATAAATAGTTTTTTTGTTTTCTTAATTTGGTAAAAAGTCCGAGAGAAATTCCTTTATCGTTTAAGCGATAGTCGTAAAATGGGAGTTTGTAAGTACTAACAATGTACGATGAGTCATTTGTAGAAGGGGTATAATTGCCTCCATTGTTTCGAAAAACGCACAAACGGATTCTTGCTCCTTTTAGAAATTTGTTTTTATTTAATAGGTGTTCAATTTCTTGCAATATTTTACCCGACTCAATAGATTTAGGAATGTTAATCTTAAGCGTTTTTAATCCATGCTTTAATCTTGCCATATGATCATCGAAAAATTGAAGTCGAGTGCCATTTGCATGAATCGTTTCGAAGAGAGCATCGCCATATTTATACGCTCTATTTTCTATATCTATACAGAATTTCTCGGAACTGAAATATTCTCCGTTTACTAAAATATAGTTGCGTTGATTCATTCCTAGATTAGTTTTAATATTTTTCTTAAATCATCGTTAGGCTCAATTTTAATACCTTTTATCCCAACTTTTTCTGCAGCAATAATATCTCTTTTGCTATCACCAATCATGTACGATTGTGATATATTTATATTATATCGAGCTATTGCTTTTTCAAACAATAGAGCTTCCGGCTTTCTGCATAAACATTTTTCGTTATCGGAATGGTGTGGACAATAATATATTTCAGTTATATTTATATTATGCTTTTCAAGTTCGAAAAGTAAATATTGATGTAATTTGTCAACATCATTTTTTGAATATATGTTCTTAGAGATTCCTCCTTGGTTAGAAATTATTATTAGCAAATAACCGTAATTCGACAATGTTTTTAATGTATCTATTACTCCATCGTTAATAACGAAATCTTTAATTTTATATGTATAATCGCCTCTTTCGCGATTAATTATTCCATCTCGGTCGAGAAAAATTGCTTTCGGCATATGTTTCTAAAATAATTGATTAATAAAAATATTAATTAATTTAGGTTCTAGTATTAATGGAAAAACAAAACCAAAAATTGCACCAATAAAATGAGCGTCATGATTAATATTATCACTTCCTTTTCTGCTCATATAATGAGTATACCCTAAATAAAGAATGCCAAAAACTATTCCCGGAATAGGTAAAATGCCAAAGAAATAAAGTGGAGCAAGTGGTTGAAAAAAGATACTTGTAAAAATTACAGCAGATACAGCGCCGGATGCTCCAACAGAATTATACCAGTGATTATTTTTTTGTTTTATTATCGATGGAATTGTTGCTAGTATCATGGCAATAAAATATAATAACAAATATGATAGTGAAGAAGATAAAATTATTTGATTTGACTCAAGTTGGCTGAAAATATTTTCTACAGATTTTCCAAACGAAAATAAAACAAACATATTTACGAAAAGATGCACCCAGTCGGCATGAACAAATCCGTGAGTAATAACTCTGTACCATTGTTTTTTATGATATACCTGATATGGATTTAATTGCGAACGATTCAGTATTTCTTCGTTAGAAAATGCTAATATCGATATTAGCGAAGTTATTATAATAATAAATATTGTCATTAGAGATGATTGTTTAATGTAAAATCTTATATATTAATTCTTTAAGCAGACCTTTATCGGTAGTTGTTGCATTGTTTTTCCCTTTCGATTTTAAATCGTATTCTCTAAGTTGCTCTATTATGTAAACTACTTTACTTGGAGGATAATTTCTAGCTGCAAATTCAATATCTTTAATAAAATATTTATTCATTTTTAAGGTGGCTGCAAGCATATTAATGTTCGATTTATCTTTAATGAAATGATAGGTAAGAATTTTATTGAAATGATAATAAAGCGTTCCTATCGTCAATAATAATGGATGTTTTGCAGAATTGTTGCTAAAGTAATTAATTATTCTGTTTGCTTTTAAAACATCTTTTTTACTTAGGGCATTATTTAACTCAAAGTTATTATAGTCTTTGCTTATGCCAATATTTTTTTCAATATGAATAGATGTTATTTTTGTTTCGTTTTTAGGTAAAGTAATAATTAGTTTTTCCAGTTCGTTAACAATTTTGTTTAAATCGTTTCCTAAATATTCTGTAAGTATCTGTGCAGCTTTTGGCTCAATAGAATAGTTTTTATGACTAATATATTTTTCTATCCAAAGTGGTATTTTATTATCATACAATTTTTCGGTATTAAGAATGTAGCCCTTATCATTACCAATAGACTTATATAATTTTTTTCTTTTATCTAGACTTTTATATTTATAGTTAATTACTAAGATTGTTGATTTAAGCGGATTGTTAGCATATATAACTAAATCTTCGATATTTTTTAGATGTTGAGCTTCTTTTACTATTATTACTTGATAGTTCGACATCATAGGAAATTTGCGCGATGCAGTAATAATAGTTTCAATAGTTGTGTCTTTACCGTAAAATACTATTTGATTAAAATTTCGTTCTTCTTCTGAGAGAACATTAGAATGTATAAAATCAGTAATTTTATCTATAAAATATGGTTCGTCTCCCATAAGAAAATATATAGGTTTGTATATTTTCTTTCTCAGATCAGAAAATATTTGTTTGTATGCATCTTCGAATTTCATTTGTATTTATTTTTTATAGATAAATTAGAATAAGATTTTTTTATTTAATTAATATAAGCTCAATATAAATTAAAAGATAACATGTTTTACCGATTCAGAATTTGCTTGTATTTCTCGTAATGCATTAATTCCTATTTTAACATGTTCTTCTACATATTTGTTAGTAATTTTTTGGTCGCTTTTATCAGTTTTTATACCTGCCGATATCATTGGCTGATCAGAAACAAGTAATAATGCTCCTGTAGGAATTTGATTAGCAAATCCTACTGTAAAAATAGTTGCAGTTTCCATATCTATTGCCATCGAGCGTGTTTTTCTAAGATATTTCTTAAATCGGTCATCGTATTCCCAAACTCTTTTATTTGTTGTTAAAACAGTACCTGTCCAGTAATCTTTATTAAATTCTTTTATCGAATTCGATACAGCTATTTGCAACTTAAATGCCGGCAATGCAGGAATTTCCGGAGGTAAATAGTCATTAGATGTTCCTTCGCTTCGAATTGCAGCAATTGGAAGAATATAATCACCAAGTTCGTTTTTCTTTTTTAGTCCTCCGCATTTTCCCAAGAATAATGCTGCTTTAGGATGTATGGCACTTAATAAATCCATTATTGTTGCTGCATTTGGACTTCCCATGCCAAAATTTATCATTGTAATGTTGTTGGCTGTAACACATGGCATAGGAACTTGTGTGTTGGGAATTTTTACATTATTCCATTCGGCAAATAATTCTAAGTAATGACTAAAATTGGTTAATAAAATGTATTGTCCGAAATCTTTTAATGAACACCCTGTATATCGGGGTAACCAATTTTCTACTATTTCTGTTTTAGTTTTCATATTTTGTTTCTTATATATTATCGAAATATATTGCTATACAAAAATAGCAAGTTTGTTTTTAGAATAAAAGATATTGCTTAAACTTATTAAGAATAATAATTTTTCAAATTAATTAAAAAAACTGTAAAAAAGTAAGATAATTTAATTATTATTGTTTTGATGGAAGAATTAAATTTGCCAAAGCATACTTATAGGATAAAGAACAATCAGAAACAAAAACTAATATTCGATAATATTAGAAAGAAGTTTGTTGCTCTAACACCTGAAGAATGGGTTCGTCAAAATTTCATTTCATATTTGGTAGAAAATAAAAATTTTCCTTCATCATTATTAAGTATTGAATTTGCTTTTAAATTAAATAACACTTCCAAACGAAGCGATATTGTTTCGTTTGGACGAAAAGGAGAACCGGTTCTTATTGTTGAGTGTAAGGCTTCGAATGTAAAAATTACTCAAAAAGTTTTCGATCAGATTGCTCGATATAATATGAAGTTAAAAGTTAAATTTTTAATTGTTACTAATGGCCTAGTTCATTATTGTTGCAAATTTGATAACGAAAAACAATCTTTCATATTTCTAAATGATATTCCTGAGTATTCTCAGATTTGCTGACAAGATAATAGAGATTTTTTAACGATTTAATTTAATGTAATTCCAATGCCACGATTTATTTAATAGGTTATTAGAATTTTCGTTGGTGTAAGTTTATTTAAAGCCATATTTCGATGCGTTTTTTTTAATCATTTATAGCTTTTCGTTGTGTTAAACGATTTGTTACTTGAAACAAAGTCTAATGTTGTGCCTAACATATGTTCAGAATGGCAGGGGGAGCCACATGCCTGATAATATCTGAAAAAGGAATTCCCTTTTTTAAATATTTTTCTATAATTTTTTTTGGTGAGCTATACTTCTATATCCGGAATCTGCAATTAATAACACTCCAGTTTTCTTTGCTTCTTCTGACATTTTTATTAATGCTTTATGTGTATTTTTTTGTTACATAAATATTATAGTTTTTATATGTAAGCGAGCTGGGAAGATATATTAAGTCATTACTATTTGCTTGCAGATTTTTATCTATTTTTCGTGATTCCCAAAATTCCGGTATTTTATATTTGTTATCTAATACAGTAATAGAATTGCTTACCATAATGCAAGGAGTGGTATTAATATTTGTTGAGAAAATTGAGTTTGTATAAATTATAAAATAGAGGATGCACTGCATCATTATAAAATATTATTAAGTATTATTGTTGTAAAGGAATAAATTATTTTTTGTTTGTATTTATTAATTGAAAAAAAAGCTCGTCTTTCCATCCTGATAATGTTTTGCCCCATTCTTTCTTTTTTCCTGACAATAAAAAACCATGATTTTCAAAAAGACTTATGCTGGTTTTGTTGTCGATATTAATGTTGCAATATAATTGATGCAATTGGAGTATATTAAATGAATAGTCGATTAATATTTTTAATGCATTTGAAGCATATCCTTTGTTTCTGCTTTTCTTATCAATCAAAATTCCTATTCCTGCTCTATTATTAAATGGGTCGAAATCAAATAAATCAATAGTGCCAATTGTAAGTTTTTTTCCTGATTTGTCAATACTATCAATCATAAATCTCTGTTGTTTAGATTGATATATGTCGATATTAATACTTTCGACAAAATCTTTCATAGTTTGTTTCGAGAATGGAGTAAGAGTATTGCTAAGTTGCCAAATATCTGTGTCGTTTTCCCAAATATATAAAAGATCAATATCGGAGGGTTCAGGGGCTCTGAGTTGAATAGAGCTGTTGGTTAGAATATTCACCTTATTTTTTATTATATGTATTTATATTCATTATAAAAGCATCAGGATAACCGGAATTTATTATTTGCTTCAATTCTTTTTTTGCATTTTTATATCCTTTAAATTCATTATATATATATCTGTAATACCCATCGACACATAATATTTCTTTAACATTTTTTAGTGGAGCAAATATAACAATATCAACAGGCGATTTTGTTGCTTTTAATTGTATAGTATAAATTGTTTTTTTTTGAGTATGTGTTGTGTTGCCTGTAAGATGCTGAATTTTTTTTATTTCGTAATTGTTAACTATTTTGGCATCATTAAATCCTAAATCTATTGTTTTATTATATAAAACAAGTAATTCCGATTTTTTTTTAAAACGACCTAAAATGTAAAAATAGTAATCGTTATTATTATATTCTTTTATTTTATAATCGTTAAATTCTGAGTATTTATTAAAATATTCATCGGGTAATTTGTTTTTTTGTTTTAATAAAAATATTCCATATGAAAGATTTTTAAGTTTAAGATGCTCCGGAATATTTATATCATTATCTATTAATATATTCTTGTCCGATTTTAAAATTTTTGTAGTAACTCTTCTGTTAAATTTTCTTCCTTCAGGATTATCGGAGCCATCGGGTTTGCTATTTATTGTAATTGGTTGCGATTTTCCGGCACCTTTGGCTACAAAGCGATTTTCTTGAATTCCTTTATTTACTAAATAATTTATGGTTGATCTGGCTCGTTTAACTGATAGTTTTTTATTATATTCGGAAGATCCAATTGCGTCGGTATGACCGGTAATTTCAATGTATAGAGATGGATATTTTGTCATAAGTTTATACAGACGTTCCAGTTCAATTTGCGATTCTCTATTTAACGAATAAGAATCAAAATCGAAGAACAGACTTTTAATTGTGATATATTCTCCCGAGCTTACTGCCAATGGAACAAGCTCTGTGTTTATAACTAAGGAGTTTCTTTGGAAATTTTCCGGTATAACTAAAGTTTTTACTTTTTGTTTATATCTTTCCGATTTAAAAACAAATTTATAGGTTCCGGGTAAAAGACTTGTTTCAAATTCGCCTGTTTTTGTATTAGGGGTTAATATTTGTATGGTTTCAACTTTTGCAGAATCTATAATATTTACTTCAAATTGTCCTTTTATAAATTCTTTTTGTTTGTCTTGTAACGCAATACAACCGGTAACTTTTATTTTGTATGGATGGTCGTTAGAAAAAAATTCTAGGCGATATATATCTTCTTGGCCATATCCGTTTTTGTTATATTTCGATACATATGCAAAATTCCCATCTTTTATTGGGAAAAAGAATAAATCGTCGTCGGTTGTATTTATAGGATAGCCAATATTTACAGGAGACGACCATAAGTTATCTTTTAGCTTTTTTGAATAAAAAATGTCGAAGCTTCCCATAGTATAATGTCCTTGAGATGAAAAATATAAGGTGTTGCCATCTTCAGAAATATATGGGGTTTCTTCGTTATAGGGAGTATTAATTTCATGACCTAAATTAACTGGTTTGTTCCATGTTTTTTTTTCAAAGTTATATTCAGATTTGTAAATATCTAATCCTCCAAAGCCGCCTTTTCTGTTACTTGTAAAATAGAGTGTTCTATTATCGGAGCTTATTGATGCGTGTGTTTCCCAAAATTTAGAATTTATATTTTTTCCCAGTTTTGTTGCCCCGTTCCATTTTTCTCCATCGAAATTACTAACATAAATATCTCCATTGTATTCGTCGTTCTTAAAAAGAAATAATTTAGTTCCATCCGATGATAAGCTACTTGTATAGTAGTAGCCGTCGGTTTTTAAATATGGTGTAAGATTAATAGGAACTGACCATTTATTATTTTCTTTTTTAGAATAAAATATAGCATCATAAAATTTAAGTTTTGTTGTAAATATTAAAACATCCTCATTAGAAGATAATACAGGCCTTATATTTGGAAAGTTATTATTTATAATATCTCCAACATTTGTTTCTTTGTATTGTATTGGAGATTGCATTAATTTTTGTGCATTATTGCACGATTTTATTTGTTGAGTAACAAAATCAATATTATAAATATCATCAACTTTTAATGTTTCTTTAAATTTCTTATATGTTGTAATTGCTTTATTTAATTTGTTGTTTATTTGATAAGCATTTCCAAGTAAAAATAGAGCTTTCTGGGGTGCAGCAGTTTCTTTAAACGAACCTTCATTTATTTTTTGCAACATATTTTTTACTGCATCTTCAAGATATGGAATTGCTTTGTTTTTTTGTCCTTGAATATTTAAGTAACATTCGCCAATACGATAAGAAATATAGGCATTAGAGTAATTGTTGTTATTTAATTTCAGATAAAGGGGTAAAGCTTCATTAAAATCTTCGTACAGAATATAATATTCTGCATCAAGAAAAGTCTCTTTAAGATTAACGTTTTCTTGGGCATTCAACGAAAATTGAAATACGAGGATGCTGATACATAATAAAATTCGTTTTCTCATAACTTAAATGTTTAGAACATTTATTGAAATTATATATATTATAATTAGTGTTTCTTTTTCTTTATATATATGAAAATAAAAATAAGAGCTAAAAAGCTAGTAATAATAAAAAGTACTAGGTATTTGTTAGTTGCTTTTGTCTCGTTTGGTTTATTGTCGTTTGTTATTATTTCTTGTGTGTTTTCTTTTTGAATTAGTAATGATATATTAATTCCGTTAATCATTGAACAAATAATTTCCTTATCCTTGTTAGAAAATTTATCACAACATATAAAATAATTAGAGAAATCTTGAACAGATGTTATTGCTAAGGCCGATTCATCTATATTGTCTAATATGCTATGTATGTCGAAAGATGCATATTTATTTAGTTCAGAAAGTAAGTTATCAGGGTTTTTATATTTACTAATTACGTATTTGCTTATTAAATTTAATATGTCTTTTTTAGAATAATTTGAAGAGTTTGATTCTGATATGAGATAATTTAATATAAATTCTGAATTTTGATTTTTTAAAGTGTCGTTATTTAATTTAGCTAAGGTTTGTTTAATATTTCCATTAGATAATTTTACTAACTCATTTTTAAATTGTAAAGCATTTTCTCCCGATTGTAATGCAATTGCGATTATATAAGGACTAAGTTTGTTGGTTTCTGCTATATTAAATAATAACTTAAGTAAATCTTCCGATGATTTTATTTCCGATTTATTAATAAAAGAATTTAAAATATTTGAGATATTGGTTTTCTTAAATCTATTTATATTATTTAATACGCCAGCAAGTTCTTTTTCTAAAGGTTTGTTAGTAATAGTAATTTCTTTGCTTTTAAAGTTATTATGTTTATCAACCAGTTTAAAATTAATTTTAGAATTACTTTCTCGATGAGTAAATTCATAGGTAAAATTGTCTTTTGTTATTTTAAATTTTTCCGAATTAATTAGTTTGTCATTTACATATGTTTTAACAAATAATTTCGAGTTTTTTTCTACCGATAGCTTAATTTTTATATTGTTCTGTCCATCTTTTAAGGTATAGGTTTTTTCGGTAATATCTATTTCTGCAATACTATCTATATCCGGCGATATACATGATACAAAAACTTCTTGTGTTTGTATTTTATTATTTTTACCTATTAGTTTAAATTTTATATTACTATTTCCTTTAATAGGTTTATATTCGTATATAAAGTCTTCATTTTTGACATTAAATTTTTCTGAATTTAATAATTTATCGTTCATAAATGTATTAACCAATAACAGAGAACCCTTTTGCAATGATAATTTAATTTTAATTTTTTGATTACCCGATTGTGTGTAATATTCTCGTTTGTCGATATTTATTTCCGGAGATTCTGAATCTGTTAAAGTGTTGGTTTCTTTAAGCTCTATTGGGTTTAAAAATACATTTTTAATTTTATAATTTTGCGATATTAATATTTGATTAGTGCCATCTGAATTAATATTACTTTCAAATAATAAATGATTTTTTCCATTAGGTGTTTTGTATTCGTTATAAGATAATTCTTTTTCCGGAGAAAGTATGGCAATTGTGTCATGTAGTAATGTGTCGATAATGATTATTGTAAAATCCTGTTTCTTGTTATGAATTTCATCATCGTATTTAGCAATTCCTTCAACTTTTATGTTTGATGGTTTGTTTATGTCCGATAAGTGTATTTTAAATATATCTCTTTTCCCATATCCTTTACTCGAAAAAAAGGAAAAATAAGCAGATTCTGCATTTTCTGTTGGCACAAAAAAACTGTTATTGTCTGTAGTATTTATTGGATACCCAATATTTTTAGGTTCTTGCCATGTGTTGTTTATTTTATGAGAGTAAAATATGTCATATCCACCCATTGTGTTATGTCCTTCTGAGCTGAAAAACAATGTGTTTCCATCATTTGATAAAAATGGAGTGTTTTCGTTCCACTGAGTATTTATATTTTTGTCTAAGTTTTTTATGTTTCCCCATGTTCCATCGTCAAGTTTTTGTGCAACATAAATATCTAAATCTCCTTTTCCGCCGGCTCTGTTGCTAACAAAATACAACTCTTTTCCATTAGGACTTATAGTAGCATGCGATTCCCAATATTTGGTATTAATATTGGGTCCCAGTTTTTCTATTTGCGACCAAATTCCATTTGTTAATCTACTAATGTAAATATTGCCGTCAAAATCATCTTTTCTATATAGGTATAGTTCAGTGCCATCTTTCGATAGAGATGTTGGGAAAGTGCTATCGTCAACTTTAAGTTGCCCCATTAAGTTTATTGGATAATTCCACTTGCCATCTTCTTTGGTTGAATAAAAAATAGCATTATAGAATTTTAATTCAGATGTAAAAATTATAGAATTCCCATCGGCAGATATTACGGCATTTAAATCAGAAAATTGTGTGTTTATTGGAGAACCAATATTTGTAGCAATGAAATTTATGGGGTTTTGTTTTAGTTTTATTGCTGTTTCACATGATTGTTTTTGTTTCTGTAAAAAATCGAAATTATAACTGTCTTTATTAAAAATATTTTTAGTTTCAGTAATTTTTGTCTCGAACTTATTATAAGTATCTTGAGCTTTCTTTATTTGATTATTAATTAAATAAGCATTTCCAAGATAAAAATAAGCATCTAAAGGAGCTTTTTTTTCAGCGTATGTATTTTTTCTGTAATTATTAGTAGTATTCGATATTGCTTTTTCAAAATAAGGAATCGAATTGTGTTTTTTACCTTCAATATTTAAATAGCATAAACCAATTTTGTAGTTTAGATTCGAATTCTCAGGATGTACTTCGTAAACTTGCATAAAAAGGGGCAAGGCATCTTGAAATTCTTCGTAAAACAACCATGAGTCAGCATCAAGAAAAATCTCGTCTAATTCGTATTCTTTTAATTGAGAATATGCAAATAGAGGTAAAAGAAAGGAGAGTATAATAAATGTAATTTTTTTCATCAATCGTTAATTATAAATAAAACTAATATTTGTGTTACAATTTTATAAAAATCTAGTCAACCTTTACGAATTTAGTGAAAAATTCTGAAACTTTCATTTATGTTTTGATTAAAAATTTGAAATCGTTTATTAAAATTTATAATTAAACAATCTTTATTAGCATTTAATATAATGGTTTACCCATCCGCAAGTTGTCGGATGACTTGTTGACAATACTTTAATTTAATTTTGCCACACTTTTAATAAAATAGTTATCCGATGACTATCACCGCTTTAGATGTTAACTCGCAGATTTAAGGTTTTATATTAAATGATGCTTAATTACACTTGTTGTAATTAATTATGTAGCTAATATATAAAATGTTATTAACATTAGTACCAAATTGAACTACTAAATTAAATTTGCTGTTTATTGATTTTTATTATTTGAGTTTGTCAGAATTTTTAGCGATAATTATTTTAAGAAAGTGTAGAGCTAGAAGCTTGTTTCGATTGAATTATTTTTCTTTTAAAATATTTACTCTTTCAAATATTTGAATTCTATAAATATCATTATTCCCATATCCTATTGGTTTTAGTTTTGAATAATAAGCAATTTTTCCATTTTTTAATGGAAAGAAAAATATATCGTCATCGGTAGAGTTAAATGGATATCCTATGTTTATTGGTGTGTCCCAGGTGTTATTATTTTTTGTAGAATAGAATATGTCGAATCCTCCTATATTAAGATGACCTTGTGAGCTAAAATAAAGAGTATTACCATCTTCGGTAATAAAAGGAGTATCTTCATCTAAGCTTGTATTAATCGTAGATCCCAAATTAATTGCCGGACCCCATTCGTTATTTTTATCGAGATACGATTTGTAAATATCTAATCCTCCGAATCCTCCATCTCTATCACTTGTGAAATATAATATTTTCCCATCATCGCTAATGCAAGCATGGGTTTCGGTTGATTTAGTATTTATATTTGAATTTAATTTTTCAATAGGAGTCCAAAGGTCATTTTCAAATTTACTTTTATAAAGATTAAGATTGTCGTTATCATTTCTTTGTAAGTAAAGAGTTTTTCCATCTCTAGTAAGGAAAACAGGCTTAAGAGGTTTGTCCGATTTAAATTGTAAAGATATGTTGCGAGACGATAACCATCTGCCATTTCTTTTTACCGAGCAAAAAATACCATCATAAAAGCGTAATGAATTAAGAAAAATAATTATGCTTTCATCTTCCGATACAACAGCATTATTATTAGCAAAAGTTGTGTTTATTGCTTTTCCTAAATTTTTCTCAAACAAATTTGTTGGTGTATTAGATAATTCAATTGCATTTTTACATGATTTAATTTGGACATTTACGTTTTCTAAATTTTCGGTATCGTTTTCGTTAAGTAGTTTTTTGTATTTATTAAGTAATACTAATGCTTTATTTAATTGATTATTTATTCTGTAAGCAATTCCTAAATGGTAGTAGGCTTTATTCGGAGCTTGTTTTTCGGTAAAATATCCTGCATTGTAATTTTCTGATATATTTTGCACTGCATCTTCTAAATATGGAATTGCTTTGTCTTTTTCGTTCGGAATATTCAGATAACAAATCCCTATTCTGTATTCAATATTAGCGTCTTTTCGTCCCGAATTATATAGTTCAAGAAATAAAGGAAGAGCTTCTTGATATTCTTCGTATAATAATGCAAATTCGGCATTTACAAATTTTTTTTTTAATTCTTGTTTGCTTTGCGAATAAACAAAAGTGCTAATTATTGTAGTTGCTAATAAGAGTGCAAAAAATCTTTTCATATTTAGATAGATGTTACAAATACTTGAAAACAAATGTAATAAATAAAATAAAAAAAAAGTAATTTAAATTAGGAATTTTGCTTGTTTAGATGTTTTAGATTTTTAAAAAGTTCTATAATGTCAGTTGTAAGTTTGTAATTCTTGGCATATAGTATGTTCAATTTTTCGATAGTTGAATCCGGTATTGTTTCCTTTAATTTGTAGTTATTTATCATAAAAATGCTGTTTTTAATTTTGGGAAGATTGTAGCTTTTCGATTTACTTGTATGGCAATAACCTATCCATGTTTTTTTTCCAAAAAAAACAGATATTGAATTTTTAAAAATATTTAACGAGTTTTTATAGAATAATAGTAGAATTGGAAAAAACAATATTATTATTGATGACGATAATATATCAAAAATCCTTTTAATCCTTTTGTTTTTCGAGTTCGATATAGAGCTTAGTTCAATTGTATATAATTCTCCGGCAGTATTTATAGAATTGCTACCAATAACTGATAGACTGTTGGCAGGAGCAATCTTGAAATTTATTTCGGAGTTGGATAATTTAAGCATGTTTTTAATTATTTGTTGCGATGATATATCTTTCGCACAAAATATTACTTCGTCTGCTTTATTAATTATTATTATTTCGTGTAGTTGAGATAATTCTCCTAAATAAAAATTGTCCGGCTTAAAGTTTTCAGGCGCAACATACCCAATAATTTGAGGATTTAGTTGAGTTTTCTCAAGAATATTTTTTACTCTAAGTATTTCGTCTTTCGACCCTAAGATTAAGGTTCGTAGTTTATTGTTGAAAATTAATTTCTGTGGAAAATAAGAAATATTGCTTATTATAAGTCGAGTAGAAAAAGTAACAAGCGTTGTATTTATATATCCTAATATAATTAGTGCTCTTGAGAATCGATAACTTTCTGGGACTAACGAATAAATTAATAATATTATTATGGTTCCTATTGTTGTTCCCTTAATAATATTAAGTGGCTTAATGTGTTTTTTGTACGAACCGTAAAATGCTATACTATTTAACCAAATAATAATATATATAGGAACTGCAATAAATAAGAATTCTTTTGGATAGCTTCCAATTTCACCAAATAGATAATTTTCCCAAATTGGTTTAATAATCAGATATGATAGAAATATAAAACCAAAATCGAAAATTGGCAATATAACTTTTTTTATTGCTCGATTTAGAATTGCAATTGATGCTCTAAAATAGATTGCTAATTTTATAAATAAAGAGAATATTTTAGCATTTTTTTTCGAGAAGTGTTTTCTTGCAAAAATTATCATTGCATTATAAAAAACTAAAACATAGTTAACACTACTTTTTTTAGTACTTTCTCCTTTATAATGTATTATTGTTGTTTTAGGAAAATAATAATTCTTATAACCACTTTTTAATAAACGATACGAAAGATCGATATCTTCTCCGTACATAAAATAATCTTCGTCGAGATAACCAACATTTTCTAAACAATTTTTGCGCATAAACATAAAAGCTCCCGGAAGAATTTCAATTTCATTAATCTCGTCTTTGTTTAAATGTCCTAAATAATATCTAGCAAATTTTTTCGATTTTGGAAATAATTTTGTTAAGCCGAAAATTTTATAGAAAGCAGTACAAGGTGTCGGAAGACCTCGTTTCGATTCAGGAAGATAATGACCTTTTCCATCTATCATCTTTACTGTAAGTGCGCCTGCATCTTTATGGTTATTCATAAACGACAAGCACTTCTCAAAACTATCTTCTTCAACAACTGTGTCGGGATTTAGTAATAAAACATATTCTCCTTTTGCCATTTTAATAGCTTGATTATTGGCATACGAAAAACCCGTATTTTTCTTATTCGCTATAAGATAAACATTTTTATATTTCTCTTTAATCATCGAACAAGAACCATCGGCAGAATTGTTGTCAACAACAAAAATTTCAGCATCAATATTCTCAATAGCTTTTTCTACAGAAAGCAAACATTGATCGATAAAATATTTTACATTATAATTTACTATTATTATTGATAGTTGCATTACCGAGAATAATTTTAATAAAAATATTACAGGTTTAAAGGTATAAATAAATATGACAATAGATTAATTTGGCAGTTATTGATTTTTAAAACACTTTAACAATATAGCATTTTCTTCAAAAAGTAATGATAAACAAAAATTAAAAAATCAGATTTTACTCTTAACCTGAGTTCGATGTAAGATTTGTCCACAGTTTCAATTAATTAGTTCATATACAAGACAAATACTTGCAGTACTATCGGGATAATTCAAAAGGATTTGGCGAAGCATATGGGCTAATTAATGAAATCTACCAAGCAGAAAAGCCAAAAACACATCATCTTTGCACTTAAAATCAATTGAAATACCCGTTATTACTGCTTGATTTCAAGCACAAATCTAATGCGCTTTTGACTTTCTGTGTGTCAAATCTTACATCGAACTCAGGTTCTTAGAGTTCAAAAGAAAAAATTGTCGAGAAGCTTTATAAGAATTTTTGAATTTCTATATATTTTATATAATTACAAAACATAAAAGAAACGAGGCGTAGTTTATTGTGATTTAATAAGATAAATAAAGCATTAAGAATGATATTTTTTGACATTTTCTTTAATACAATAAGTTTTTTTGTGATACTTATTTAATTTAATTTCAAACATTTTGTAATTACCATTTTACAGGCATTAGTATTACCCATTTCGCAAGCTTTATGAAAATCTTTACAAGCTTTATCTTTTTGTTCGAGTTTAGTGTATGACATTCCTCTATTGTAATAAGCGAAAGGATTCTTTGGGTCGATATTAATTACAGTATTAAAGTCAGAAATAGCTTTGTCGAATTCGCTATTTTTATAATAAAGATATCCTCTGTAGATAAATACATTAGGATTGTTAGGATTTAGTTCTATTGCTTTTGTGTAATTTTCTAAAGCAGATTCAAATTCCATCATTTTTTGGTAAGCTGCTCCTTTGTTTACGTAGAATTTGTTTAAAAGCAATTTGTTATTATTATTTAATAGCTTAATTCCTTGATTAAAATATTCTATAGATTTTTCATATCTCTCTTTGTGAATATTATATTTCCCAATATGTAGGTAGAATTGTGCATGCTTAGGATTATTTTCAATAGCTTTTTCTACTAGTTTCCCTGCATCTTTATAATTGTTAGTTTGTATTAGTAAATTTATTTTAGCATCAAGTGCTGGAGCATAATTTACATCTAATTTTAGGGCTTTATTAAAAAAAATCATTGCTTCATCAATATCGTTAAACGAAATATAATCGTTACCAAGATCAATTAATGAATCAATTTTTGTATTCGATTGAGAATATATACTAAAGGTGGTTATGATAAGTGCAAAGAATAGAAATGTTCTTTTCATTGTTAATGATTTAATCTACAAGTTATCAATACGATAAGATAAAATTAAGAATTAATAATAAACCTTAATTCTCTATTTGATAAATATACTAATTATTTTTTTAAATATTTTATTTGCTAAAAGATGTTTGAAATAAAATTCTATTAGCTATAGATTTTCCAAGTGTTATTTCATCGGCATATTCCAGCTCATCTCCAATTGCAATACCTCTTGCAATAGTTGTTATTTTAATGTTGTTATTTTTAAATTTTTTGTAAATATAAAAATTAGTAGTGTCTCCTTCCATTGTTGTACTTAAGGCTAAAATTATTTCCTTAATACCATCACTTAGAATTTTCTTTTCTAAATCTTGAATATTTAAATCGCTTGGTCCTATGCCATCCATAGGAGAAATTATTCCTCCTAAAACATGATATATCCCATTATATTGATGAGTATTTTCAATAGAAATAACATCTCTAGAATTTTCTACTATACATACAGTAGAACGATCTCTATTTTTATTCGAACAAATATTACAAATATCATTATCGGAAATTGTATTACAACTTTTACAATATTTTATTTCGTTACGAAGTTTAATAATAGTATTCCCAAAATTATTTACCATTTCTTTATCCTGATTAAGTAGAAAAAGGATTAATCGTAAAGCAGTTTTTTTCCCTATCCCTGGTAGTTTAGCAAATTCTTCAACAGCGTCTTCAAGTAATTTCGACGAAAACTTATTAGCGTTCATTTTTAACTATATTTTATTTGTGTCAAAAATAATATCAAATATTGCCATATACAATCTTTTTTTGTTTAAAAGTTTTTACTATTCTTGTATTATTCGATAATTTAATAATATTTCAGTTCTTATAACATAGAATTATGCAAGCTACTACAGTAATATATATTATAGCAGGATATTTTCTCTTGCTAATAACAATTTCGTTTCTTACATCTCGTAATGCTAATAATGCTTCGTTTTTTTTAGGTAATAAAAAATCGCCTTGGTATATCGTTGCTTTCGGAATGATAAGTGCTTCCTTGTCGGGAGTAACATTTATCTCGGTACCTGGTTGGGTAATCGACAGTAATTTCTCGTACATGCAAATGGTTCTTGGATACTTAGTAGGATATTTTGTTATTGCCAATGTTTTAATGCCTTTATATTACCGACTTAATCTTACATCAATTTACACATATCTCGATAAACGTTTTGGCTATTATTCTTATAAAACAGGAGCATCGTTTTTTATGTTATCGCGGGTAATAGGTGCTGCTTTTCGCTTATTTCTTGTTGCCAATGTTTTACAGATAACAGTTTTTAATACATTAAATATACCCTTCGAACTTACTGTAATAATTACTATTTTACTTATTTGGTTATATACTTTTAAAGGAGGTATAAAAACAATTATTTGGACAGATAGTTTACAAACTCTCTTTATGCTTATTGCTGTAGGAGTTTCTATATATTTAATTAGTAAGGATATGGGGCTCGATTTTAAAGGTTTAGTAAATACAGTTTCAGAGAGTAAATATTCGAAAGTATTTTTCTTCGAAGATATTAATCATCCATATTATTTCTTTAAGCAATTTTTTGCCGGAGCTTTTATTGCAATTGTTATGACAGGTTTAGATCAAGATATGATGCAAAAGAATTTAAGTTGCCGAAATATTAAAGAAGCAAAGAAAAACATGTATTGGTTTAGTTTAACACTTGTGCCGGTTAACTTAATGTTTATGTCGCTTGGAGTATTGTTAATTGTATTTAGTCAGCAACACGGAATTCCTATTCCCGAACGAAGCGACGATTTGTTCCCGCTTATTGCTATGCAAGGATATTTGCCTCCTGTAGTTTCGTTTTTCTTTATTATAGGCTTAGTTGCAGCTGCCTATTCTAGTGCCGATTCGGCTCTTACTGCTCTTACAACATCTTTTACAGTCGATATTCTTAATACTCAGAACTTAAACGAGAAAAAACTAAGATTAGTCCGTAAAAAAGTTCATGTTGGTGTTTCTGCAGCCTTGGTTATTGTAATATTAATATTTAATGCTATTAATAACGAGAGCGTTATTAGTGCAATATTCCGTGTGGCAGGATATACATATGGACCATTGCTTGGATTATATTCGTTTGGCTTATTAACATCACGAAAAGTAATCGATAAGTTTGTTCCATATATTGTAATAGTATCGCCAATATTGTGTATAGCTATAAATCATTTCTCCGAAGCCTTATTTAACGGCTACAAATTTGGTTTCGAGTTATTAATTCTTAATGGTTTTATCACTTTTGTAGGATTGCTGATAATTAGTAATAAAAAAGATAATTAATAATTCTTTTTATTTAGCTTATCAATATGTAAATAATTTAGTAGATTTATATGTTAGTT
>Ga0190304_1000034_pt1 | contig 57169 bp, 68 predicted proteins | sample 48700712_MG_FD_161670 | JGI IMG/M metagenome (GOLD analysis project Ga0190304, IMG submission 161670) | Hydrothermal vent sediment bacterial communities from Southern Trench, Guaymas Basin, Mexico - 4870-07-1--2_MG | ecosystem: Environmental > Aquatic > Marine > Hydrothermal vents > Sediment ...
GGCGAAAATCCCTTCAGGGTCTCGGCCTATAGAAAGGCTTCGAGGGTGCTCAGGGACCTTCCGGAGGAAGTGGAGGAGATTTACAGGAAGAAGGGCCTTCAGGGACTCGAATCGATACCGGGAATAGGGAAGAGCATGGCCGAGAAGATCGCCGAATACCTCGAGACGGGAAAGATCAAGAGGTACGAGGAGGTCATGGCGAAGGTGCCGACAGAGCTCCTCGATCTCCTCGACGTTCAGGGAATTGGTCCCAAGACCCTCAAACTCGCCTACGATAAACTTGGGGTGAGAACCCTGCATGATTTTAAACGGGTCCTCGAGGATGGTTCTCTCGCCTCCCTTCCCGGAATGGGGGCGAAGAAGATAGAGAACATAATAAAGGGCCTCGAGCTTTATGAGAAGATGAAAGAGAGGATTCCGCTGGGTCTCGCCTTCCCCATCGTGCAGGACATACTGGAGGCGATGAAAAAGCTCAAAGAGGTGAAAGCCATATCTCCCGCCGGGTCCTTCCGCAGGATGCGGGAGACCGTCGGAGACCTGGACATCCTGGTGACGGGCACCAGAGGAGGCGAGATAATCCGCTATTTCACCGAACTGCCGGGGGTTACGAGGGTCCTCGCCGCCGGGGAGACCAAGGGATCCGTCATCTTTCACGATCGATATCAGGTTGACCTCAGAGTGGTTCCCGAAGAGAGCTACGGGGCCGCTCTCCAGTATTTCACGGGCTCCAAGGCCCACAACATTCACCTCAGGACCATAGCCAAGGAAAGGGGACTGAAAATCTCTGAGTACGGAGTTTTCAGAGGCAGTGAGATGATAGCCGGCAGGACGGAGAAAGAGGTTTACGGTGCCCTCGGATTGCCCTGGATTCCGCCGGAACTCAGGGAGGACAGAGGCGAAATCGAAGCTGCTTACGAGAACAGGCTGCCCAAACTCGTTGAGTTGTCCGACATCAAAGGTGATCTCCACGTCCACTCCAGGTATTCGGACGGGACCGCGACTCTCGAGGAGATCGCCAGGAGGGCTGAAGAAAGAGGCTACAGCTACATCGCTGTGTGTGATCATTCCCGCAGCGTCAAGTATGCCCGCGGTCTCGAGATCGACAGGCTTCTCCGGAAGATGGAGGAGATAAAGCGGATAAACGAGACCCTGGATGGCGTAAAGCTGCTCATGGGGACCGAGGTCGATATACTTCAGGACGGCACTCTCGACTATCCCGATGAAGTGCTTAAGGAGCTCGACATCGTCGTGGCTGCGGTTCACATGTGGTCCAAGAATGAGGATACAACTCCGCGGATCCTCAAAGCTATGGAGAATCCTTACGTTCACGTGATCGCGCATCCGACAGGGCGGCTCATCTCTACCAGGGAAGGCTACAGGGTCGATGTGGAGAAAATCATAGAGAAGGCCGCCGAGACCGGCACTGCCCTCGAGATCAACGCCTACTTCGAGAGGCTCGATCTCAACGATATCTATTCGAGGAGAGCTAAGGAGATGGGAGTTAAACTTTCCATAGGAACCGACACCCACAACATAGGGCAGCTCTGGATGATGGTCCTGGGCGTGGGAGTGGCGAGGAGGGCATGGCTCGAACCCGGAGACCTCCTCAACACCATGGAGCTCGAAGAGCTCCTTGAGTTTCTGAAGTCCAAGAGAAAAAGAGCCCGAAAAGTCTGAAGCTGTTGACACCGAAGTCTGCTCAATTTATCATAGGTTAAACCAAAAGGAGGAGGTTACTATGAGGAAAATTGCAGGGGTTGTCGTTATCGCTCTTCTGGCCCTGTGGCTGGCAGGCTGCAAGCAGACGGCCAGCCAGGAGGTTTCCGACCTCAAGGCCAGGGTGGCCGTCCTCGAGACAAAAATAGGTAACCTGGAGAAAAAGATCGACGAGTTAACTCAGAAGATCGAGGAGATGTCCCAGGCCAAGACGGGCAAAAAATCTTCCAAGAAGAGCGGCGGGTCAAAGAGCTCGTCTAAGAAAAACCTGCCGCCCCTTAAGAAAAAGTGAAAAATAGGAGGGATGTGTTATGTTGAAGAAGCTCGTGATAATCCCGGGAGCCATTCTCGCGGCGCTGTTCATTTTCAGTGGATGTACCACGGAGGAAACTGAGATATTGCCCCCGGAAAACCTTCAGTACACAGTAACCAGTGACGGAAGCGGGCTTTCCCTCACCTGGGATGCCGTGGCCGATGCCGACGGCTACCGCGTTTACGTCGACGATGACCTGATCTATGATGGCACTTCAACGAGCTATACCGTTGCAAATGTGGGAAAGGAAATAGGAGTTTCGGCTTACAAGGGCGATCTCGAGAGCGATAGGGTCACGATCGACGTGGCTCCCGTCACTTCGAGCCTGACCATTTACGAGAGGAGTTCCACCGGGCAGAGCGCCATGGGGTGGAACAGCGACGGGGTTGCCGTATCCTATTCCCTCCTCGATACCGCCAATTTTGCCAATTTCCACCTTTATCTCGACGATTTCACACCCGGGCAGGTTGTGCCGGCGGAGATTCACTTCGTCGCACCCAGCTATAATTCTCAGGGCGTTTCCTTTAACGATATCGAGACCGGTTTCAAATTAGCCCTGACAACCAGCCTGGACAGCATTTCCATAGCCGATCCCGTCGGATCGGGTTATGTCTCTCCTTACACACAGGACCCCCTCGTGGTCAATGCGGTTTACCACATATGGGTTGATACACAGCCTTACAGCGAACTGAATACCGGTGACCACTTTGCCAAAGTCAAGGTGATCGCCATAGGCGCGGATGGGTCTGTGCAGCTCCAGTGCGTTTATCAGAAGGTCAGCATGTTGAGGTGGTTGCCGACCCCGTAAATCCATTGCAATCAGGACAGCAAAAAGGGGCATCGCTTGATGCCCCTTTTTTTATTTTCGGGTAATTTTGGAAATCAGAGGTCCAGTTTCTCGAGGATCCTTTCTATTTCCTGAGGTTTCAGGTCGAGGTGTTCCAGGATGGTGTACCTCCCGGGCCTGGTTCTCGGGGCGTAGATGACTGACTCGACGAATTCTTTCCTGGACACGTTGATGTGCTCTGTTTTCCTCGGGAGGTCCAGCTTTTCGAAGAGCTTTCGCACCTTTTCGTAATGTGGGTTTTTCTGAAGGTACATGGTAAACAGACTCGCAACGCCCACCTGTTCGCCGTGGAGGGCACGGTTGGGATAGAGGGCGTCGATGGCATGGGAAATCTCATGCTCGCTGCCCGAGGATGGCCTGGAGGTGCCCGCCACTCCCATGGCGATTCCGCTCAATATCAGTCCTTTGAGAAGCACCTGCAGGAACTCGGGGTCCTTTATGTCGTTGTCGGCAGCCCCGAGAAGGTTGAGGGCCGATGACTCGGAGATCATGGCGGCAAAAGTGTCGTACCTGTCCTTTCCCATCTCGTGGGCGAGTATCCAGTCGCTAACTGCCGAAAGGTTCGAGATGACATCGGATATTCCGCTTTTGATGTATCGGATCGGAGCATCTTTGATAATGGTGAGGTCCACTATGACTCCAGTTGGCATCTTTGCCCCCAGGCTCCGCTTGTGGCCGTCGTGGGTGATCACTGCGATGGGGGAGGATATGCTGTCGTTGGAGGGAACGGTGGGGATGCTGATGAAATTGGTGTTTTCCATATAGGCGACCATTTTACCCACGTCTATCACCTTTCCTCCGCCTACAGATACTACCAGGTCAAAAAGGCCCTCGTGAAATATCTTTCTTATCTTTTCCACCTCTTCGTGGGTGGAATCGCTCACGACAACCTCCTGACAGGATGCCCCGTCGGAGACGAAATCTCTCAATATCCTGAGCCCCGCCAGCTCCCTCGTTATATCATCGTCGAGAACCAGTATTTTCCAGAACTTCAGATTCCAGCGAGAGACTATAGCGGGGACTTCGTAACTCGTCTTTTCCCCGATCTCCAGAAAAACGGGGATGTCGAGAGATCTCTTTATAAATCCCATGATCTCGCCATCTCCTTTGCTTCTTCCAGATCTTTACGGTCATCTATCTCTATCCAGGGCAGGCCCTCTGTATAAGAGGCCATAACCGGGTATTCGTCGAGCATCAGCTGAATGCCAGCCTCGTAAAACTCCCCGTCTTTCCCGTTTCTTATCAGTTCCTCTATGTGCTTTCTCAGTATCCTGCCGCCCTCCCTGGAGAATCTTGATATCCCGATATATTCGCCGTGGGAGAGCGCAGGATCCAGCCCTTTGGAAATGGCCCTGATCCTGTCGTTTTCGATGATGACCTTCATCTCCTCTTCGCCGAGTTCCTTGGTGTTGTCGATTATCAAAAAGGTGTCAAAACTACCGGCGAGCGCCCTCTTGAGTATTTCTGGATGGAAAAGGACGTCGGAATTGAAAAGCAGGAAGGAATCATCGCCGATATGGGGAAAGGCCAGGTAAAGGGAATAAATGTTGTTTTTGGTGCTGTAGTGGGGGTTATCCACGTATAGAAAACGTTCGCCGAGGCCGAATTTATCTTTTATGAGATTACCACCGTGTCCGGTTACAAAGATTACCTTCTCGGGGTCGGCGAATTTTTCGAGGGTTTCGACGGCGCGTTCCAGGAGAGTTTTGCCTTCTATCTCTATCAATCCCTTTGGCACTTTTAAGGTGATGGGATGAAGCCTTTTTCCTAATCCAGCAGCCAGGAAGACCGCTTTCACAATGAGCCTCCTTTCCGTGTCTCTTATTTTATGCCCGCCTCATCTTCTTTTCAAACTATTATTGACAATAAGCGCCTTTGCCATTAATTTAAAAATGTAGAGGAGGTATTTGAAATGAAGGTGAAAGGTATAGTGGGGGGTTTGGTGGCTCTGTTCGCACTCAGTTCAGTGTTGTGGGCGGCTGATTGTGTTGAGGTGGATATTGAGGCTCCCCAGGTCGCTTATCTCGGTCAGACCGTTGTTCTTTCTGGGGAGCTCACGAACTGCGGCGACGAGGCGGGGTTCGTGGAGCTTTCGGGTTTCATAACCAACGGCGTCGATACTCTTCATTCTCCGGCTGTTTCCCTCTATCTCGCTGCCGGTGAGACGAAGTCCCGGGCCGTTTCCATTCACATACCCAACGTGCCACAGCTCGTGGGAACCTATACGGCATGCGTGGTGGCCAGGATTGGCACTGCTGAGAGCACCGATTGTGCCACCATGCAGATCCTGGAAGGCGGCAGGAAGCCCGTCAACACTCAGGAGAGGAAGATCAGATAGGCGCGTAAATTGGCGTGAGTATGGCTTTTGTGGGGGAGGGTAGAGAATAAAGGATAGAGGATATGAGGAAAGGCTTTATAAAAGTTGGATTGTTGCTTATGTCTTTAGTGATCGGGGCTCGTGCCGATGGACTTGAGATCTATTTGTCTCTAAGTGGAGAGAATTCCGGAGATCAGTTCGGCATCTCGGTTTCAGGAGCCGGCGATGTGAACGGTGATGGCTATGCCGACTTCATGGTCGGAGCCGACGCCAACGACGATGGAGGAACGAGCTCTGGCAAAGTTTACCTTTACCTCGGCAGCTATCCTCCCGATGCAGTTCCCGACCTGACCTTTGTCGGTGAACCTGGTGATTTCCTCGGCGTTTCAGTTTCCGGAGCCGGCGACGTGAACGGAGACGGTTACTCCGATATCATCGTGGGCGCCCACTTTAATTCCGATGCAGGGCTTCGCGCGGGGAAAGCCTGCCTTTATCTCGGCGGACCCTCGATGGATTCGATCCCCGATCTCGTGTTCCACGGAGAAAGGGAAAAGGATTACTTCGGGATATCCGTCTCGGGGGCCGGGGACCTCAACGGTGACGGATACGATGACTTCGTGATAGGGGCTTATAAATACGACGTTATCTCTGGAGGGGATACGCTGGAAAATGTGGGCAGGGCTTATGTTTTCTTCGGAGGTGTGAACATAGATACCCTGCCAGATCTGGTCCTCACCGGGAAGACGGAGGGGGAGCGCTTCGGACGCGCGGTCAGCGGGGCCGGCGATCTGAACGGCGACGGTTATGATGACCTGATTATAGGAGCTTACGGTTTTGACTATGGGGGCAGTTTCAATGTGGGCAGGGCCTACATTTTCTTCGGCGGACCAGATATGGACACCCTGCCTGATCTGATGCTCGTGGGAGAATCAGCTTACAGCTATTTCGGGTGGTCTCTGGCGGGGGCCGGGGACCTCAACGGCGATGGATACAGCGATGTCGTCGTCGGGGCCTATGGTTACTCAGGTGAAAGCGGCAAAGTCTATGTCTTTTACGGTGGCTCTCCCATGGATTCAGTTCCCGATGTTCAGATTACTTCTTCATGGGATTCCATTCGTTTTGGGTACAGCGTCGCCGGGGCTGGAGATATAGATAACAACGGTTATGATGACCTGTTGATAGGGGCAGATGGCGATGATTCGGGGGGCGTCGATGCCGGCAAAGTTTTTGTCTATACGTCCGATGCCGGGGGACTCACCCTCGATACTGCCCTGGTTGGTGAAGGGGCCGGTTATCTTCTGGGCTATTCCGTAGGCTGTGCGGGGGATGTGAACGGTGATTTAAATTCAGATTTTCTGGCCGGCGCCATGGGTGCCGATAGTTACAGCGGGAAAGCTTTTCTGTGTGGCATACCGGGTGCACCCTCGGAATCGAATTTCATCAGGGGCGATGTCAACGGCGATTTTACGGTGAATCCCGTTGATATAGTACTCATTGCGAATTACCTCTATGGAGGTGGCTTCACTCCAGCCTGCCTGGATGCGGCAGATGTTAACGATGATGGGCAGGTGAGTTACAGCGATCTGTCCTATCTGGCTGAATTCCTTTATTCTGGAGGTTCCCAGCCTCCTTCTCCTTATCCGGGCTGTGGTTCCGATCCAACGGGAGACTCTCTGCACTGTTCTTTCCACCCCTGCGGAACGCCACAGGAAGAAGAGTAAGAGAAAAAGAAAAAAGGCTATTTTCTGGTGGTGCTTTTTATAAAAGGAGGTAGTGAGATGAAGGTTAAGTACATGATAATGACTGCAGTGGCAACTCTCGCCCTTGTGGGCGGGGCATGGGCTGCCGACTGTGTGGAGATCGATATAGAGGCTCCATCTTCGGCCTACATAGGGCAGACAGTGATTATCTCCGGTGAAGTCACCAATTGCGGCGATGAGCCGGGCTTCGTGCAGATTAAGGGGACCCTGCGAAAGGACAGCGTGGTCATTCAGTCGAACATGGTGACCCTTTATCTCGCTGCTGGTGAGACTAAATCTGAGGCAGTTAGGATTCGCATACCGGAGGATCCACAGTACGCTGGAACATACACGGCCTGCGTGGAAGCCAGAATCGGGACGGCGATCGATTCTGACTGCGCCACCATGGAGGTCCTACCTCATAAGGGACTGAGAACCAAAAGGATAGACCGCTAACAGAGATCTGATACCAGGGAAGTGAAGGAAAGAAGCAGGAGGGGGATAATTTTGTTTTTAATTAAGTGGAGATGGGGGGATTCGAACCCCCGACCCCAGGCTTGCAAAGCCTGTGCTCTCCCAACTGAGCTACATCCCCACGAAACTGAAGCATATATTAAGTTCTACTCCTTTTTATGTCAAGGGGCGTGGGTTCTCAAGATATTCGCGCGCCTGTACATTTTGTATCCCTTAGAATCGCCCATGAGCACGGAGAAAATCAGATCTATCCTCAGGGTTCTTCGACGTACGAGGGATGATAATTCCAGGCTTAAACATGTTCCGAACGGGTTGTGGAACTATCCGTTCACGGTGACGCATAAGTCAACAGGACAAATCCTGATTCTGCGAATTTAAAAATCAACGCTCTTTTTAACGGTCGGGCTCGAGGGTACTTGAGGAAGGACGAAATTAAATGGAACCTTCGATGCTGTTCGGGGTCTTAGTATTGACAGCTTTCGCCCTCGAGGATAAAATTTCAGGGCTTTCCATGGGGGGATTATCGATTAAATTCAACAAAGGAGCCGGGCGATGATTGAGGTCAACGATCTCGTAAAAACCTATGGTCAGGTAAGAGCGCTGGATGGTGTCAGTTTTTCTATAAGGAAGGGGGAAATCATAGGCTTTCTCGGACCCAACGGAGCGGGCAAGACCACCACCATGCGCATCATCACCGGTTATCTCAGACCCGACGGTGGGAATGCCGTTGTCGCGGGCTACGATGTCGCTTCCTATCCTATCGAGGTGAAGAGGAGAATAGGATATCTGCCCGAAGACAATCCTCTCTACATGGACATGCAGGTCAGGGAATACCTCGAGTTCATAGGAGAGGCCAGAGGGCTGGAGGGCTCCGAACTGAAGGAATCCATGGACAGGGTTTCGGAGATCGCCGGGATCAGCGGCGTCCTGAAAAGGCCTGTCGGGGAGCTTTCCAGGGGATACAGGCAGAGAGTCGGACTGGCCCAGGCGCTGCTTCACGATCCCGACATTCTGATACTCGATGAACCGACTTCGGGACTGGACCCCTCTCAGATAGTCGAGATAAGGGGACTTATCAAGGAGCTCGGCAGGGAAAAAACCGTCGTTGTCTCGACCCACATCCTTCCCGAGGTCTCTGCCACGAGTTCGAGGGTGATAATTATCAACAAAGGCAGGATCGTGGCGGAGGGCACGATCGAGGAACTGGAGAGAAAGGCGGAGAAGGGCGAGACTCTCTATGCGGTTTTCAGAGATGGAAGGGCCGATCTGGAAAGGGAACTTTCCTCACTGGATTTCGTCGAGGACTTTCAGCTCGTTTCTGTGGATGGCGATGAGTTCAAGTTCGCGATAAAACCCAGAGGGGATGAAGATATCAGGGAAAAGCTCTTCGATTTCGCCGTGGAGCACAACTTCAAGCTTTTAGAGATCTGGAGGGAGAGGGCTACCCTTGAGGAGGTATTTTTGCAATTAACAACGGAGGAATGATGAAAGGGGTAAGAGCTGTATTCAGGAAGGAATTCAGGTCTTATCTTCAGTCATCGATGGGATACATATACCTCGTCGTATTCCTCGTCCTGGCGAACTGGCTTTTCCTGAGGGGATTTTTCATCGTTAACCAGCTCAGCTTCAGGTCCTTCTTCCTTCTCATGCCATGGCTGTTCCTGCTTTTCATACCCGCGATCACCATGAGGATCTGGGCTGAGGAGAGGAAACTCGGAACGATCGAGATCCTCTTCACCCTGCCGCTTAAGGAGAGTCAGGTCCTTATCGGGAAGTTCCTGGCCAGCCTGGCATTTTTGGGCATTTCTCTCCTTCTGACGCTTCCGTTGCCCATCACGGGGGCCTTTCTGGGAAGCCCCGACGTGGGACAGATCGTCGGCGGATATCTGGGAGCGCTTTTCCTCGGAGCTGCCTATATATCCATCGGGACCTTCGCCTCGAGCTTGACCGACAGCCAGATCGTTGCCTTTATCCTGGGTGCCATAATCTGCTTTGCCCTGTTTCTTGTGGGAGAAAATTTTGTCCTCGTGACCCTTCCTCCGTCTATCGCCTCTGTCTTCAGGTATCTCGGACTCGGCTCTCACTTCAACTCCATAGCCCGCGGCGTGATAGATTCGAGGGACGTGATCTACTATCTCTCGGTTATCTGGTTTTTCCTTTATCTCAGTTTAAGAGTAGTGGAGGATAAGAGATGAGAAGAGAAAGGTACATCAATGTTCTCCTTGTCTTTCTCATACTCGTTGTGCTTAATTTTATCTCGTCCAGGGTGTTTGTGAGGGCAGATCTCTCCTCCGGAAAGCTCTACACCCTTTCAAAATCCTCTAAGGAAGCGGTCAGAAACCTGGATGACATCCTCATCATTAAGGTTTTCTTCTCCAAAAAACTGCCACCGAATTTGCTCCCGCTTCGCGAACAGCTCTCTGACCTCCTCGAGGAATACCGCGCGGCTTCCAGGGGCAAGGTCAGGGTGGAATTTATCGACCCGCAGAAAGACAGGGAGACCGAGTCGATGGTGATGCGGCTGGGAATTCCACCCGTGCAGATGAACGTCCTCGCGAGGAACAAGCTCGAAGTGGTCAAGGGATACCTCGGAGTGGCCCTTTTCTACGGCGATAAGAACGAGATCATTCCCGTGCTGAACAGAGCTGACAATATCGAATACGAGTTGACCTCGAGGATACTCAAGCTCGTCGAGGGAGGCGAGAGAAAGGTGGGCTTCGTTCTTTCCGGCGACGATCACAGTTTCGACGACGATTATAGCCAGGTCAGAGATGAGATGTCGGAGCAGTATCAGATCGTCGAGATCGAAGACTCGATACCGCCCGATCTGGATCTCCTGGTTGTCGCCGGAGTCAGCAAGCTCGATGATTCCATGAGAAAGGAGATAGATTCCTACATAATGAAGGGCGGAAGGGTCATTTTCCTGGCCGACGGGGTAGAGGTGGGAGAGAACCTTCAGGCTCATCCGGCCCCGAGGGAACCGCTGAAGTTCCTCGAGTCATATGGCGTCAGAGTCAACAGGGACCTGGTTATGGATGTTTCCAACGAGATAGCTCCCTTCAGCTCGGGGTATATCAGGTTTTTCGTTCCCTATCCCTGCTGGGTAAAGGCCCGCAAAGAGAATCTTTCCAGGACCAACCCCATCGTCAGAGACCTCAGCTCGCCCGTGTTTCCGTGGCCATCGTCGCTGGAATTCGTGGGCGATTCGACCCTCTCGGTCGATACGCTGGTGATGACCACGGATAGAAGCTGGACACAGGAGGGTTACATAACCATCAACCCCGAGATGCTCCCCAAGCCGAAACCCGGGGGCACAGGGAAAAGGATCCTCGCCATGCTCCTCAGGGGGAATTTCAGGTCAGCCTTTTCCGATTCGACCGCAGAGGACACCCTTCTCAGCCCAGAGACAGCAGTTCTGGTGGTTGGCAATTCCCGGTTTCTCGAAGACGGATTTGTTCGGAACTATGAGGAGAACCTGGCTTTCTTCATGAACGCCGTCGATTATCTTGGGTTCGGGGAGAAACTCATTTCCATCAGGTCGAAGCTTGCGGTTGAGAGGCCCATAAAACCTGTATCAGATACGGTCAAGAATCTCTTCAAACTCTTTAATACTTTCGGCATGGCCGTGGTGGTGATCGTCTTTGGCCTGGTCAGGTACTACATTAGAAAACGGGAAAAGGAGGCTTTTTGAGATGAGGGGAACGGTAAAGCTCCTCATAATTCTTGTTATCCTTGCCCTTCTTGCTTTTTTAGTGGAAAGAAGCAGGACCAGGAAGCTGAGTCCTCACCTGAGAAGGCTTATCTCTGAGAAACAGACAGAAAAAATCGATCGCATCATAATTTCCAGGGAGGGCGATACATCGAGGCTCATCAGGGAGAACGACACCTGGTACGTGGAGATCCTCGGCAAGAAGAAAAAAACCGACGAGAAAAAGGTGGATCGTCTCTTCGGAACCCTCGATTCCCTTCGGGGTGAGCTTGTGTCGTCCAGCGGCGAGAGATACGGGGAATACGAGGTCGATGAAAAAGGGCTGAGGGCTCTGTTCCTCTCGGGTGACGATACGGTCCTGGATATCATCGTCGGGAAAAGCGGTCCCGATTTTAACTCGAGCTACGTGAGAAAAACCGACGAGGAAGGGGTTTATCTCGTCAACCGATACCTGAGGTCTGTTTTTTACCCGAACCCCGACAGGTGGAGGGACAGGAAGATCGTCGAGTTCGACCGGGACAGCATAGAGGAGTTCTCGGTCAGGAAAGGGAAAAAATACTGCAGGGTCGTCAGGGAGGATACTCTATACGTTGTGAAGGAAGGTGATTGCGACACCAGCAAAATCCGGTCCTTTCTGGGCACATGGTCGAGGTTGACGGCCGTTTCCTTCGACGACACCATATCGGTTGCTGCCGCCGGCCTCGACAAACCCCAGTACATTGTGACGCTGGTACCGGTGAAAGGTGAGGAAGTGAAGCTAACGGTGGGGAAAAAGGACGATAAAAACAGATATTACCTGAGCAAGGAAGGTGACGAACAGATCTACATAATCGCCCCCTATACGGTTAACAGGCTGAAGGATCTGCTAAGGGAGAAGAGCAAGAAAAGAAAGAAATAGCATATTCACGGATAGATTGATCAGCCGACCCGGCTCCTTAAATGGAGGATCGGCAAAATGGGATGGTTTATCTGATCTCCTGGTCCTTTTGCCTGGGAAATGGAGGACCTTGAGATGATGTGAAGAGAAAGGGATTGTTGGTCGTTTAAGGGGGATTTACTGAAAGAAAAAGGGGGTGTGTTTTTAAATAAAGGAGGGGATACATCGCTATCCTGCCCTCTGGGCTTTCCTCGCCTTTTCTGCGGGAATTTTAGCATCGCGGAGCTGGCTTTTGCTTATTCTCGCGGGAGCCGCCCTTCTTCTCGGGCTCATTGCCTTCAGGAAACTCAACTATCTGCATTTTATGGGATTTCTGTTTCTCTCAGGGGGTATTCACCACAGGATCGACAGGGCGACCCGGTTCGGTCTGCAGAAAGAGATCACTTCCGTAAGGGTTCACATGAAAGTCACGGAAGAGGGCAGGGGAGAGGGTCTCGTCAACGGGAGCTCACTCCGCCTCAGGGTTTACTGGGGGAAATGGCCTCCCTTACCGCCGGGCTCAGAGGTGGACCTCGCGGGCGATCTCGTGCCTCTCCGCCTCCAAAGGGATTTCGATCGGTACCTTTTTAATTCCGGGATCGATTGCAGGCTGAAGGTGAGGGGGGTGCTGAGTGGCGGAGAAGCAGGGCTGAGGGGGCGGGTTCTGCGAAGTCTGAGACGGAGAATAGATAGGCTTTGTTTTTCGAGGCGGTGTTCCGGGTTGATGAGGGCATTTCTTCTCGGTGAGAGGAGGTCCGTTCCGGCAGATGTGAGGAGGAAAATGAAGCTGACCGGAACGGCCCACCTGCTCGCCCTCTCGGGCCTGCACGTGGGACTGATCTTCTCCGCTTTTTTCTTCATGCTCGGGCTTTTCAGGGGTGGCCGCAGGACCAGGGTTTTACTTTCCATGGTTTTCCTTTACAGCTATCTTTACCTGGTGGGGTTGAGGGCTTCGCTGTGGAGAGCTGTCCTCCTTATCACTGGATTTCTGCTGGGACTGCTGTTCGAGAGGAGGAGCTATGGCCTCAATTCGCTCGGCTTTTCGGGACTACTTTATCTATTTTTCTTCCCGAGAGGGCTTTTTGACGGTGGGTTTCAGCTTTCCTATCTCGCCACCTTCGGCATACTTTATAGTTTACCGCTTATCTCGAGGTTTACGTTGCGAAATCGTATAAGCAGGTATCTTGTCACTTCATTCTCGGTTTCGCTCGCAGCGCAGCTCTTCACGCTCCCCGTATCCCTTTCTCTTTTCGGCGGCTTTTCTCCCATCTCCCCCCTCGTGAATCTCCTCGCGATCCCGGGGCTATGGCTGATCCTGGTCTGGATGTTGCTCGGTCTGGCATTCAGCGCGCTGTCGATCAGAATTGCTCTGAGCTATTCGGTGCTCGCCGAAAAGGGACTGGGGATCTTGCTATGGATCATCGACAGAGCATCAACTTTGCCATTGGCCTTCCGGAAGATATGCAGCCTTTCTTTTCCCCTTTGCCTTCTGTATTACGCCCTGTTGCTGTTAACAATAAACGCCCTCTCGCGAGGGCGCAGAAGACAGAAATTAGACGGGTAACCGGGGTTTTTATTGACCCGTCTTCTTCTCTTTTTTGCCCTTTTCCTTTTTGCTCTTGCCGGATTCCTCTTTCTCTTCCCGCGGGAACTCGAGAAGCTCGAGGAGTGCTTCCTCGGCGCCGTCTCCTTTCCTGGGCCCGAGACGGATGATGCGCGTGTAACCCCCGTTTCTGTCGGCGAAGAGCGGGGCTATCACATGAAAGAGCTTTCCTGTGATCTTTCTGTCGGTCAGGAAGGAAAGCGCCATCCTCCGCGAGTGCAAATCGCCTTTCTTGGCGAGAGTTATCATCTTTTCGGCGTATCGCCTTGTCTCTTTTGCTTTCTGGAGCGTCGTCCTGATCCTGCCGTGTGTGAAAAGGGAAATAACCTGGTTCCTCATGAGGGCCCTGCGGTGTTCCGCATCCCTTCCAAGCTTTTTTATCTTGTTTTTATGTCTCATCAGGGACTCTCCTCTTCAAGGTACTCTTCCACGTTCATGCCAAACCTGAGGTTTGGATCGCGGTTTTGAAGTTTTTCCTTTATTTCCTCGAGGGATTTCTGCCCGAAATTCTTTATCTCGAGCATTTCCTGCTCTGTCTTGGAGACCAGTTTGGCTATAGTATCGATACCAGCTTCTTTCAGGCAGTTGAGCGTCCTCTTCGAGGGCTCGAGACTGCTGATGTCCTGAAGGAGGATTTGCCTTATCCTCTCCCTTTCCTCGAAACCGGGTCCCTTCCTGCCGTAAGGTTCTTTTACCTCGTGGAAGAGCCTTTCTACGTGCTGGTGGAGTATGTCGGAGGCTTTGTTGAAGGCTTCGTCAGGCGTAACGGTGCCGTCGGTCCATATTTCGAGGATGAGTTTCTCGTAGTCCGTCTTTGCTTTGACGCGCACGTTTTCTATCGTGGTATTCACCCTTACCACGGGAGAGAAAAGACCGTCTATGAAAATAGTAGTTTCGGGAAAGCCTGCTTTCGAGATCTCATCGGCCGGGACATATCCCACACCCTTAGCCACAGTGAGCTCCATGTAAAGCCTTGCTTTGTCCGACGTGAGGGTCGCGATGTGGACGTCAGGAGTGACTATTTTAAGGGACGCCGGGACCTCCAGGTCCGAAGCTTTGGCCTCCCTCTGGCCTTCCGCCCGGAGATACATGGAGGCCTTCTCTTCCTCGGGATCCTCAAAACGAACCCTTATCTTCTTGAGGTTCAATATAATCTGGGGGACATCCTCGTAGATCCCCTCGATGGTGGTGAATTCGTGGAGCACTCCATCTATGTTGACAGCTATGATGGATGCCCCGGGTATGGAGGACAAAAGGATCCTCCGGAGGGCGTTGCCGATCGTGATGCCGTAGCCCCTTTCGAGAGGAACGAACACGTACCTTCCGTACGTCTCCGTGACTTCCTCTTTGTAGACCCCTTTAGGGAGGACAAATTCAATTTTTCCCATAACTTACCTCTTTACTTGGAGTATAGCTCCACAATCAAGCTCTCGTTAATGGGGTGAGTGATGTCGGACCTTTCAGGAAGCCTCACTACCCTTCCTTCAAAAGCATTCTTGTCGAGGACGAGCCAGCTGGGTATCGCACCGAGATCTCTGCTTTCCAGCGCTTCCTTAACGAAGGGGATCTTCCTGGATCCGGGCTTTATGGAGATGACGTCTCCGACTTTGACCAGATAGGAAGGTATGTCTACCTTTCTGCCGTTGACCATCACGTGTCCGTGGGTGGTCAGCTGGCGAGCCTGGTTACGGGATTTGGCGAAGCCGAGCTGATAGACGACGTTGTCGAGCCTTCTCTCCAGGAGCGAGAGCAGGTTTTCTCCCGTGTTTCCACCCATTTTCCTGGCTTTCTCAAAATACCTCTTGAACTGAGCCTCGAGCAGTCCGTAAATCCTCTTAACCTTCTGCTTCTCCCTGAGCTGTATTCCGTAAATCGACATCTTGGTGCGCCTGCTGCGTCCGTGGACTCCGGGCGGATATCTCCTTCTCTCGAAGGGACACTTGTCGGTATAGCACCTGTCTCCCTTGAGGAAGAGCTTCTCGCCCTCCCTTCTACAAAGCCTGCAAACGGGTCCTGTGTATCTTGCCATGTGTCTTTATACCCTCCTTCTCTTGGGCGGCCTGCAGCCGTTGTGGGGGATAGGAGTCACGTCACGAATGGCGAACACCTGAAGTCCGGCCTGCTGAAGGGCTCTGATCGCCGCCTCACGGCCAGGTCCAGGGCCTTTGACCCAAACTTCCACCCTTTCGACGCCGAGATCGCGGGCTTCCTTGGCCGCTGCCTCAGACGCTTTGGATGCAGCAAAGGGGGTTCCCTTCCTGGTGCCACTGAAACCGACCGTTCCCCCTGAAGCCCAGGCAATGGTATTGCCCTTTAAATCGGTAATGGTGACAATGGTGTTGTTGAAAGTGGACTGGATGTGGGCGATGCCCACAGGCTCCACGCCCTTTGCTTTTCTCTTTTTCCTCCTGACTGCCGATTCTCTTCTCTTAGCCATAAAATGACCTCCTCAGGACTACATTTCCCTTTTCTTTTTCGCCTTCTTGAAGATATTGCCCCGCGGTCCCTTGCGGGTCCTGGCGTTTGAACGGGTTCTCTGCCCGCGCACGGGCAGCCCCATTTTGTGGCGAATTCCCCTATAGCATCCTATATCTATAAGCCGTTTGATATTGCGCTGGATCTCAGCCCTCAAGGCGCCTTCCACTTTGTACTTGTCGACCTCGGCTCTCAGCTTGGTCACGTCCTCTGGCGTGAGGTCCTTGACCCTGGTATCGGGATTAACGCCTGTCGCCTGAATTATCTTTCTGGCCGTGGATAGCCCTATCCCGAAGATGTAAGTCAGGGCGATCTCGATCCTTTTATTTCTGGGCAGATCAACTCCAGCTATTCGGGCCATGATATCCTCCTATCCCTGCCTTTGCTTGTGCTTCGGGTTTTCGCATATAACCATAACCTTGCCCTTTCTCTTGATTATCTTACATTTTGCACACATTTTTTTAACAGAAGATCTTACTTTCATGCTATTATTCCTCCATTCAGGGATTACCCCGCAAATGAGGCCTATATTTTACTGAAATAGCTGGCCTTTGTCAATTTACTTGTACCTATAGACGATTCTGCCTCGCGTGAGGTCATAAGGAGACAGCTCCACCGTCACCCTGTCGCCCGGAAGGATCCTGATAAAGTGCATCCGCATTTTCCCCGAGACGTGAGCGAGAACCAGCAGCCCGTTGTCGAGCTCGACCCGAAACATGGCATTTGGCAAAACCTCCTTCACAACTCCTTCGAGTCTTATTACGTTTTTCTTTGCCATAGTCCTCCTTTTTAGATTACGGTCAATATCTCCGGCCCCTTCTCCCTTATGGCTATCGTGTGCTCAAAGTGGGCAGAGAGGGAGCCGTCCTTCGTTACCACAGTCCACCCGTCATCGAGAGTTTTTACCTCAGGTCCTCCCATGTTAAGCATGGGTTCTAATGCGAAGACCATCCCCGCCTTCAGCACGGGTCCTCTGCCCGGCTTGCCGTAATTAGGAATAATGGGATCCTCGTGTAATTTCAAGCCCACTCCGTGACCGCCCAGCTCTCTCACCACGGAAAAACCGTGAGCTTCGGCGGTCGCCTGTATGGCGTGAGATATATCCGAAAGCCTGTTACCCGGCCTGGCGGCATCGATTCCTCTATAGAGGGCCTCTTCGGTGGTCCTTACCAGCTCGAGTGTCCTTTCGTCGACTTCTCCTATCACATAAGTCCTGGCGGCATCGCCGATGTAACCTTTGAGGGTGACCCCCACGTCCACCTTCACCAGGTCTCCCTCTTTTATCACTTTTTCCTCGGTAGGAATGCCGTGGACCACTTCGTTGTTGATGGAGATGCAGCTCGACTTCGGAAATCCCCTGTATCCTAAAAAGGTGGGAGTGCCACCTCTTTTTCTAATGTACTCGTCGATCCACCTGTCTATAGCTGCGAGGGATGTTCCGGGAGCCAATTTTTCCCTCACGTATTCAAGGACCTCGGCGACGATCCGTGAGGCCTCTTTTATGCCCTTTATTTCGCTGTCGCTCTTGATGATTATCATTTTTTAAGGGCGCCGATTATAAAGTTGAATACTTCTTCGGGGTCCCCTACGGCCTTTACCTCGACGAGGAGGCCCCTGTTCCTGTAAAAATCGACAAGGGGTTCGGTATCCCTTCGGTAGACCTCAATGCGTCTGCGGACCGTTTCGGGCTTGTCGTCATCCCTCATTACGAGGGGCGTGCCACATATGTCGCAGATCTCATCCCTTTTAGGGGGCTTCGTAACCATGTTGTAAACTGCATGGCATTTTGGACAGACTCTCCTGGCGCTGAGCCTCTTTATTATTTCCTCGTCGGGGACGGCAAACAGGACAGCCGCATCGAGCTTCTTTCCCAGTTTCTCCAGGATACGATCGAGCCTTTTTGCCTGTTCGATCGTCCTGGGGAACCCGTCGAGGATATATCCGTCGGAGGTTTTCTTCAGAGCCTCCTCGACCAGTGCCACGACGACATCATCGGGCACAAGTTCGCCTCTGTTTATGTGTTCCTTCGCGAGCTTTCCCAGCTCTGTGCCTTTTCTTATGGCATCCCTCAGGATATCCCCTGTGGAGATCTTCTTCAGGCCAAGCCGGTTTTCAAACAATTCGGCTTGAGTTCCCTTGCCTGAGCCGGGAGGTCCGAGTAAGATGAGGCCTAGCCCCTCCACCCCCGAATCCTTCCTTTTTTCAGAAGCCCTTCGTATTGCCTCATAATGAGATGAGCCTCAATTTGCTGCATGATCTCGAGGGCAACACCGACGATGATCAACAGCCTTGTTCCGCCGTAGTAGAACCTTATATTGGTCCATTTCATGAGGTAGTGGGGGAAGATAGCGATGAATGCGAAGAAGATTGTGCCGGGCAACAGGATTCTCGCCATGACCCGGTCGATGTATTCAGAGGTTTTAGGGCCGGGCCTGACCCCCGGGATGAAACCGGAGTATCTCTGGAGGTTATCGGCAAGATCTTTTGGATTCATGACGATGGAGGTGTAGTAATAGCCAAAGAAGATGATGAGAAGCGCGTAGAGAAGGTTGTAAATGGCAGTTGCAGGGCTAAACCACCTGGAGAGGAAATCCATCCAGGTTTTGTTGACGAGGCTGGCGATGGTGGACGGGAACATCAAGAGCGACTGTGCGAAGATGATCGGAATCACGCCCGCGGTGTTGACCGTCAGGGGGAGATAAGTGGACTGTCCTCCATATATCTTCCTGCCAACGATCCTCTTGGCATACTGGATGGGTATCCTCCTCTGTGCCTCGGTCACCGCGACGACAGCGGCAGTAACAAGAACATAGAAGGCGAGAACGAAGAGGAAAACTAAGGGGCTGACGGTACCGGCCTTGAGGAGCTGAAGGGTGCTCAGAAATTCGTTGGGCACCGAATCCAGCGTCCCTGCGAATATGATCACCGAGATTCCGTTTCCTATGCCCCTCTCCGTTATCTGTTCGCCGAGCCACATGAGGAACATGGTTCCCCCTATGAGGGAAACTATGGTGGTGAACATGAACATGGGGCCGGGATTGGGGACGATGGGAACACCGGCCTGTGTCGTCTGCTGCTCGAGAAATATGGCCACGCCTGTGCCCTGTATGGCGGCGACCAGGATCGTGAGATAGCGGGTATACTGGGTTATCTTCTGCCTGCCGTGTTCCCCTTCTTTCTGCAATCTCTCCAGGTAGGGAACTGTCGTGGTCAGAAGCTGAAGTATAATCGATGCCGAGATATAGGGCATTATTCCGACTGCGAAGACAGCTGCCCTGGAGAGAGCGCCGCCCGTAAACACGTCAAAAAGGCCGAAGGTGGTGCCCTGAAGGTTTTTAAATATCTCGGCGAGGGCCTGGGCGTTGATGCCCGGAAGTGGTACATGTGTTCCCACTCTGTATACGAAGATGATCCCGAGGGTAAAGAGGATCTTCTTTCTCAGCTCGTGTACCCTGAAGATGTTACCTAAACCCTGAAGCATCATGATTCGCTATCCCCTTTTTCTTCCTTTGGAGCGGCCAAAAGCAGGACTTTTCCGCCGGCTGCCTCTATCTTTTCCTTTGCTGAAGCGCTCACGGCGTCTACTTTTACCGTAAGAGGCTTGTTTATTTCTCCCCGGGCAAGTATTTTCACGGGCTTGTCAGCTTTCCTTATGAGGCCCTTTGCTTTCAGGGCTTCCTTGTCTATCTCCGCTCCCTCATCGAAAAGCGCGTCCAGCCTGTCGAGGTTTACCACCTGATACTCTTTTCTGAAGGGATTTTTGAAACCACGCTTGGGGAGCCTTCTGTAAAGTGGCATCTGACCTCCCTCAAACCACCTGGGCTTGGCTCCTCCGGAGCGGGCTTTCTGTCCCTTGGTTCCTTTTCCTGCAGTGGTGTCGCCTCTTCCGACCCTTTTAGCCTTTTTCTTGGCTCCTGGATTTGGCGAAAGATTACTCAAATCAATCATTTTTCGTCTCCTCCTCGATCTCTTCGACTTCAACTATATGGGCGACATTCCTGAGCATACCCCTGATTTGCGGGGTATCCTTTTTCTCAACCACATCGCCGATCTTTTTGAGCCCGAGAGCCCTGAGGGTTAGCTTAGCCTTCTTGTGCTTCCCTATGGAGCTCCTCTTCATTCTTATCCTCAGCTTTCTGGACACGATAGAACCTCCTCTGAATTACAGAAATGGGTATGCCCCTTTCCTTTGCGACTTTTTCTGGATCTTTCAGCTGAAGAAGGCCGTTTAAAGTGGCTTTTAGAAGGTTCACGGCGTTGTGGGAGCCGAGAGACTTGGTGAGGACGTCTTTGTAGCCTGCTGCCTCTAAGACGGCACGCACAGGCTGAGGGGCAATTATGCCCGTTCCGGGTGCTGCCGGCTTGAGGAGCACTCTCGAGGCTCCCATCTCGCCGATCACGTCGTGGGGGAGCGTTCCCGAACCCGTTATCACCACTTTAACCATGTTTTTTCTCGCCCTCTTCGTGGCCTTCTGGATGGCATCGGGAGTCTCAGATGCCTTACCGTGGCCGATTCCCACTCTTCCATTTCCGTCTCCGACGACTACCCACGCAGACAGCTTGAAGTTTCTGCCGCCCTTCGTCACCTTGGCGACCCTTTTTATTGTCACCACGGTTTCTATAAGTTCGGTAACTCCTTCCTTTCTGCTAAAATCTGCTGCCATGATCTCTCCTTTTTAAAATTCCAGGCCCTTTTCTCTGGCACCCTCGGCGAGCGCTTTTATCCTTCCGTGATATTTATAGCCGCCCCTGTCGAAGGCCACCTTCTTTATGTTCTTCGCCAGTGCCCTCTCGGCTATCAGCATTCCCACCAGTTTGGCCTGTTCCTTTTTGTCTTTGGCCTTCTTGACCTGTTCTCTTATCTCCGGCGAGAGCGACGAAGCGCCCACTATGGTCCTCGAAGGGCCTATGGGCGGATCTATAACGATCTGCGCGAATATGTGTTTCAGGCTTTTCCTTACGGTAAGTCTGGGCCTCTCTTCGGTGCCGAAGACCTTTTTCCTCACCCTGAGGTGTCTCCGTTTCCTCTTTTCCAATTTTTTCTCAGGTCTCATGGATTGGCTCCCCTTTATACGGCTTTAATGCCAGCTTTTCCGGCTTTTCTCCTCACATACTCGCCCACGTAGCGGATGCCTTTGCCCTTGTACGGCTCGGGGGGCTTCACTGCGCGGATGATGGCGGCTACCTGTCCGACTTTCTGCTTGTCGATTCCGGAGACCTTTATCCTCGTGGGGGCGGGCACTTCGACTTTAACGTCCTTGGGAGGTTCCAGAACCACTGGATGGGAGAAACCGACCTGCAGGACGAGCTTCCCACCCTCGAGCTTTGCCCTGTAGCCCGTTCCCACGATCTCCAGCTCCTTGGAGAAACCCCTGGTTACTCCCTCTACCATGTTGTTGATGATCTGCCTCGTCGTGCCGTGAAGGGCTTTGTGGAACTTCTTATCCGAGGGCCTTTTCACCCGTATCTCGCCGTCCTTTATCTCGATGATCATCTCAGGATGGGGATTAAAGGTCAGCTCTCCCAGAGGCCCCTTCACCTTGAGAGTTTTTCCGTCGTAATTGACAGTAACGCCGCTGGGAATCTGGACCGGTTTTTTCCCGATTCTTGACATCTCTATCGACCTCCTTACCAGACGTAAAGCAGGAGCTCCCCTCCAGTACCGAGCCTCCGCGCCTCCCTGTCGGTCAGAAGCCCCCGGGATGTCGAGAGAATGGCTATTCCGAGGCCATTCTTTACCCAGGGAACCTCATCCTTTCCGACATAGACCCTTCTTCCTGGCTTGGAGATTCGCTGCAGGTCGGAAATGAGAGGCTGTCCTTCCGATGTGTATTTCAACGTGATGACGATGCGCGCGTTCTTTCCCTCGCCTTCGACCCTGTAGTCCTCAATGAAGCCTTCCTTTTTCAGAATATGGGCGATCCCGGTTTTCATCTTCGATACCGGCCTGATCTCTACCTGGGTGTGTCTTGCCCGTATGGCATTTCTTATCCTGGTAAGCATATCAGCGATTGGATCGGTCATCATATCGCTTTCACCTCCTCACCAGCTGGCCTTTTTGACTCCGGGTATTTCGCCCCGGAGGGCGAGCTCCCTGAAGCAGATACGGCATAAGCCGAATTTTCTAATGTAGCCCCTCGGCCTCCCGCATATTTTGCAGCGGTTTCTATGCCGTATCTTGTATTTGGGCTCCTTCATAAATGTTTTCACTACCAGTGCTTTTCTCGCCAATCTCTTTACCTCCTCTCAAAGGGGAAGCCGAACTCCTTTAAAAGGTGATAGGCTTCCTCGTCGGTTTCAGCTGTCGTAACGATGGCGATGTCCATCCCGAAGACCTTTTTAACCTTGTCGATCTCGATCTCGGGGAAAATAGTGTGCTCATCCACGCCGAAGTTATAATTTCCCCGACCGTCGAACTTGTCGAGAGGCAAACCTCTGAAGTCCCTGACCCTGGGCAGCGCGAAGTTTATGAGCCTGTCCAGGAAGTCGTGGGCCTTTCTGCCTCTGAGGGTGACTTTGAGCCCAATGGGCATTCCCTTTCTGAGGTGAAATGCTGCCACCGATTTCCTCGCCCGTCTCACCTGGGGTTTCTGCCCCGTTATGGTCGCGAGATCGGCGGCGATTACCTCGATTATCTTGGGATCCTGGACTGCCTCTCCGACTCCCACGTTAACGACGACCTTTTCTATCCTCGGGACGGCCATGGGGTTCTTGTACCCCAGCTCCTTCATAAGTTTGGGGAGAATTCTTTCCCTGTATTCCTTGAGATACCTTGACATTTATTCGATCACCTCTCCGCATTTTTTGCAGACCCTGACCTTCCTCCCGTCCTCGAGGAACCTGTATCCGACTCTCGTGGGCTCGCCGCAGTTGGGACATATCAGCTTGACGTTAGCGATGGGAACGGGAGCTTCCATTTCAACGATTCCCGAGGGCTCGGTTTCCTTTCTCGATCTGAGGTGGCGCTTAACGATATTGACTCCCTCCACCAGAACTCTTCTTTTCGCAGGCTCAACTGATTTCACCTTTCCTATCTTGCCGCGGTCTCTGCCTTTCAGGACGAGCACCGTGTCTCCCTTTCTGATTCTCAATCCCATTGTCACACCACCTCCGGAGCGAGGGAAACGATTTTCATGAATCTCTTCTCCCTCAGTTCCCTTGCCACAGGACCGAAAACGCGGGTTCCTCTCGGCTCACCCTGGTTGTCGATTATCACGGCTGCGTTGTCGTCGAATTTGATGTAAGTTCCGTCGCGCCTTCTTTTCTCCTTCTTCGTCCTCACGATCACAGCTTTAACCACGTCGCCCCTTTTTATGGGAGCGCCCGGAACGGCCTCCTTTATGGTGACGACGACAATATCTCCGAGATAGGCATATTTGCGTCTCGAACCGCCCAGGACCTTGATGACGAGAGCCTCCTGGGCTCCAGTGTTGTCGGCAATCTTGAGTCTGGTATAATCCTGGATCATTTTCGCCTCTCCTTACTTTTCCAGCTTCTTGGCTTTTCTGATTATCTCCACTATTCTCCAGCGCTTCAGCTTGGACAAGGGCCGAGTTTCCCTGATCCTCACGAGATCTCCTTCGCTCGACTCGTTCTTCTCGTCGTGGGCGTAGAATTTCTTCCTTTTTGTGATGTACTTTCTATATTTGGGGTGCTGAAGGATCCTTTTTACCTCGATTACCCGCGTCTTGTCCATCTTGTCCGAGACGACGACTCCTATCCTCTCTTTTCTGTGTGGTCTCTCCATTACTCAGTTCTCCTTTCGATGCCCAGTTCCCTTTCCCTCAGTATGGTGAGGATACGGGCGATTTCCCTTTTTACTTCCTTGAAACGATGAGGCTGACCCAATCTTCCGAGGGCTTTCTGGGTTCTCAGGTCGAAAAGCTGATCCTTAAGTTCCCTGAGACGCAATCTGAGTTCCTCGTCGGGAAGTTCCCTTAATTCTCTGGCCTTCATCATCACACACCTCCTTCTTTTATGGAGACAAACCTCGTCTTTATCGGTAATTTGAAGGAGGCAAGCCTGAAGGCCTCTCGCGCAGCGTCCTCGGGAACTCCGGCCAGCTCAAACAATATTCTACCAGGCTTCACGACTGCGACCCAGTGATCCACAGCTCCCTTGCCCTTACCCATTCGGGTTTCCGCAGGCTTTTTCGTCACAGGCTTGTCGGGGAATATCCGTATCCAGAGCTTTCCGCCTTTCTTGAGATAACGCATTATCGCTATCCTGGCCGCCTCTATCTGGTTGCCCGTTATCCAGTGGCCTTCCAGTGCCTTAAGTCCGTACTCACCGAAAGCGAGAGTAGACCCGCTGGTGGCCATCCCTTTCAGCCTTCCGCGCTGCTGCTTCCTGTATTTGGTTCTCTTGGGCATCCACATCTCAGTAGACCTCCTCCTCTTCCTCGGTCTTCTTGAAGACGTCTCCCTTATAGATCCAGACTTTCACGCCGACTGTGCCGTACTTGGTATAGGCCGTGGCGAAGGCATAATCTATGTCCGCTCTCAGCGTCTGAAGTGGAACCCTACCCTTGTGGTACCATTCTTTCCTGGCTATCTCTGCTCCTCCGAGCCTTCCCTTCGTGGAGATCTTGATCCCCTTGGCGCCCATCTTCATAGCCATTTCCACAGCTCTCTTCATCGCGCGCCTGTGGGAGATCCTCTGCTCGATCTTCTGGGCGATCGACTGCGCCACTAACTGGGCGTCGGTCTCGATTATCCTGACTTCGTGAACGTTGATGTTGAGTTCCTTCTTTCCCGTAAGTTCGATGAGCTCTCTCCGAAGGCCTTCGACCTCGGAGCCTCTCTTTCCGATGACCAGGCCCGGCCTGGCTGTGTATATGTTGATGCTCAGCCTGTCGGCGGCTCTGTCAATTATGACCTTCGAGATTCCGGCGTCCTTCAGCCTCTCGCGTATGTACTGCCTGATCTTGATGTCCTCCTGGAGCAGCTTCTCGTATTCCTTGCCCTTAGCGAACCAGTGAGCCTGCCAGTCCTTGATGTAGCCGAGCCTGAAGCCTGCTGGATGTACTTTCTGACCCATATCAGATCCTCCTCTCGGTGACCTCGACCGTTATGTGGGACAGCCGCCTCCTGATCATCACGGCTCTGCCCCTCCACGCCGGCCTGAACCTTTTGAGCATGGGCCCCTTGTCGACTTTCGCCTGCCTCACGACGAGTTCCTCCTCAGGAAGTGCTTCTCCGCCGGCCTTTTCCCTGTAAGAAGCCAAAGCCGCCTTGAGAGCCTTTTCCAGAAATCGCGATCCCCTCTTTTTGCTGTTCAGGAGCAGGATATGTCTGGCTTCAACCACGCTCTTGCCCCTGACGAGATCGGCGATGGGTTTCATTTTCTTCGGCGATATCCTCTGAAATCTGAGTCTCGCTATTCCCACAGTCATCACTTCACCCTCACTTTAGCGGCTTTTCTCACCTCTTTGTGCCCTCTGTAAGTCCTGGTAATGGAGAACTCGCCGAGCTTGTGTCCCACCATGTCCTGTGTGATGTAGACCGGTATGAATTTGTGCCCGTTGTGAACGGCGATCGTGTGTCCCACGAATTCCGGCGTAATAGTGGATCGGCGCGACCAGGTCTTGATCACTCTCTTCTCGCCAGTCCTGTTAAGCTCCCTGATCCTTGCAAGAAGCTTGGCATCAACATAAGGTCCCTTTTTAAGTGATCTTCCCATGTTTTCCTATCACCTCCGCCTCTTGACAATAAACCTGTCGGATGGTTTTCTTTTCTTTCTCGTCTTTTTGCCCTTGGCGATCTGACCCCAGGGGCTCGCCGGGGGCCTTCCGCTCTTGGATCTGCCCTCGCCTCCACCAAGCGGGTGGTCAACAGGGTTCATCACAACTCCCCTCACGTGAGGTCGCCTTCCGAGCCACCTGGATCTGCCTGCCTTTCCTATCACCACGCCTTCATGGTCTATGTTGGAGACCCTGCCGATCGTCGCCATGCACTTGAGGTTGATGAGCCTCACTTCGCCCGAAGGAAGCTGAACGTGCGCGTAATTCCCTTCCTTAGCGAGGATGTAGGCCGCCGATCCTGCCGCCCTCACGAGCTGACCGCCTTTGCCGGGCACAAGCTCGATGTTGTGAATTTCCATGCCCTCGGGGATCTCAGCCAGCGGCAGGGCGTTGCCGACCTTTATCTCGGAGCCGGGTCCTGACTGTATCCACTCGCCGACCTTGAGACCGTGGGGTGCGATGATATATCTCTTCTCGCCGTCGATGTAGCTGAGCAATGCTATTCTTGCGGTCCTGTTGGGATCGTACTCTATGGAAACCACCTTCGCAGGTATTCCCGTCTTATCGCGTCTCGTGTCGATTATGCGGTATTTCTTCTTATGACCTCCGCCCCTGAACCTTACGGTGATCCTCCCGTGGTTGTTCCTTCCCGAAGACCTTTTTTTGGCCTTTGTCAGGGATTTTTCCGGCTTTTTCTTCGTGATCTCGTCGAAGGTGGAGGTCGTTATGTATCTCCTCGATGGCGTATATGGCTTATAGGTCTTTATTCCCATTTCTTACGCTCCCTCGAATATCGGTATAGAGTCACCGGATTTGAGCTTTACTATTGCTTTTTTCCAGCTCCTCGTCCGTCCGGGTGCTCTCCTTACCCTGCGGATTTTGCCCTTAACGTTGATTATCTGGACTTTTTCCACTCTCACCTTGAAGAGCTGCTCTACGGCGTGCTTGACCTCGATCTTGTTTGCGTCTCTCGCCACCTCAAAGACATACTGGTTGGCCGTGTTCTTGAGGTTGAGGGTCTTTTCCGTCAGAATCGGTCTTATCACTATATCCCTGGGGTCCTTCATTTTACCAGCCTCTCTTTTAAAGCCGTTATGGCGTTTTTCTCTATGACGACGTATTCGGATCCGAGTATATCGAGGGCGTTCACGTCCTTTGCCACCTTGAAGTTGACTCTGGGAATGTTCCTGGACGATAGGTAGAAATTCCTGTTGGAATCGGCGGAGAGCAACACGACCCGTTTGCCGTCGAGATTCATCTTAGCCAGCAGTTCGGCCATCATTTTCGTCTTGGGCTTTTCCATGGAGAATTCCTCCATAACGAAGACTCTATTCTCCCTTGCCCTGTCGGAGAGAGCCTGTGAGAGCGCCAGCCTCTTCGCCTTGACGTTGATCTTTATCCTGTAGTCGCGCGGCCTCGGTCCGTGGGCCTTTCCGCCCCCGACAAATATAGGAGCCGAGACGCTCCCATGCCTCGCTCTTCCCATTCCTTTCTGTGGCCAGAGCTTGGCGCCGGAGGCTTTAACCTCAGACCGGGTTTTCGCCTTGTGAGTGCCCTGCCTTCTCGCCGCCAGATATGCCCGGACAACTTCCCAGAGGAGGTGCTTTTTCGGTTTCAGTCCGAATATCTCTTCGGGAAGATCGATCATCCCGGTCCTTGTTCCCTCTTTTGTGAAAACCGGTGCTTTAGGCATGCTGAGCCCTCCTCGCTTTTCTAACTATTACCAGGCCGCCTGTAGGACCGGGGACAGCTCCCTTGACCAGTATCAGGTTCTTGTCTCCGAGGATCTTGACTATCTCCAGGTTGGAAACGGTCACTTTCCTCATGCCCATGTGGCCAGCCATCTTCTTTCCCTTCCAGACACGTCCGGGATCTGTGTGCTGTCCTATCGAACCGGGTCGCCTGTGGAACTTGGATCCGTGCGAAACGGGGCCGCCGGAGAAATTCCACCTCTTCATCACACCCTGAAAGCCTCTTCCCTTCGAGAGTCCCGTGACGTCGACTTTTTCTCCCTCTTCGAATATGCTCGCGTCCAGTTTGCTTCCGGGCGGGTAATCGTCGGGATTTTCCACGCGTATCTCCACGATCTTCTTTGCCGGATACCTGTCCTTGTCTCCCAGGGCCTTCTTTAGTTCGCCCAGGAGAGGCTTGGATATCTTCGAAGCCTTCACCTCTCCGTAGGCTATCTTTATGGCCCTGTAGCCGTCCTTTTCCTCGTTCTTCCCCTGAAGGACGAAGCAGGGGCCGGCTTCAATGACCGTCACAGCGGTCATCGCGCCGTCTTTGGTAGGGATCTGGGTCATCCCCAGCTTTCTACCCACTATTCCTATCATCTCAGATCACCTTTATTTCCACTTCCACCCCGGCAGGAAGATCGAGCTTTGAGAGCTTGTCGATCGTCTCCTGGGTGGGTTTCCTGATCTCGATCAGCCTCTTGTGTATCCTGAGTTCGAACTGCTCCTGCGATTTCTTGTGGACATGAGGGCTTCTTATGACCGAGAAGAGGGTCCTCTTTGTGGGAAGAGGGATGGGGCCCGATACCTCAGCCCCGGTCCTCTTCGCGGTCAGCGCTATCCTCTTCGCAGATCTGTCGATCAAGGTCGTGTCAAAGGCCTTGAGTTTTATCCTTATCTTGCCCTCTACCATGGCTTCACTCGATTATATCTGTTACTACGCCCGCGCCCACTGTCCTTCCGCCCTCGCGGATGGCAAACCTGAGCTCTTTCTCGAGTGCGACGGGGTAGATGAGTTCTACTTCCAGGTTGACGTGGTCTCCGGGCATGACCATCTCGCGCCCCTCGGGGAGCTTGATGGTTCCCGTTACGTCGGTTGTCCTGAAGTAGAACTGAGGCCTGTAACCGTTGAAGAAAGGTGTGTGTCTTCCTCCCTCTTCCTTTTTCAGAACGTAGACCTGAGCCCTGAACTTCTTGTGAGGTTTGATGCTCCCGGGCTTGGCGACGACCATTCCTCTCTCGACGTCCTCTTTCTTGACGCCCCTGAGGAGCAGTCCTACGTTGTCGCCGGGGAGGGCCTCGTCCAGGATCTTCCTGAACATCTCGATCGATGTCACGACGGTCCTGATGGGCTCATCCCTGAATCCGATTATCTCCACTTCCTCGCCGGGAGTGAGTCTGCCCCTCTCGACCCTTCCCGTCACCACGGTCCCACGGCCGGTAATTGAGAAGATGTCCTCGATGGCCATGAGGAAGGGCTTGTCGACAGGCCTCTGAGGCTCAGGAATATAGGTGTCAAGCGCATGAAGAAGCTCTTCGATGGGCTTGAACCACTCGCAGTCAAGGGACTCGCACTCGAGCGCCTTAAGGGCGGAACCTTTTATAACGGGAACCTCGTCACCGGGGAATTCGTACTGATTGAGGAGGTCCCTGACCTCCATCTCGACGAGCTCGATGATCTCAGGGTCCTCGACCATGTCGGTTTTGTTAATGAAGACGACTATGTACGGAACGTTCACCTGTCTCGCGAGGAGCACGTGCTCTCTGGTCTGGGGCATCACCGAATCGGTGGCAGCCACGACCAGGATAGCGCCGTCCATCTGAGCGGCACCGGTGATCATATTTTTGATGTAGTCGGCGTGGCCGGGACAGTCGATGTGCGCGTAATGTCTGTTCTCCGTCTCATACTCAATGTGAGCGAGCTGAATCGTAAGTCCCCTTTCTTTCTCCTCGGGGGCCTTATCGATTTCGTCGTAGGGAGTATACTGAGCCATTTGCTTGAGAGAAAGATACTTGGTTATGGCGGACGTCAGTGTGGACTTTCCGTGGTCCACATGGCCTATAGTTCCCACGTTCACGTGGGGTTTCTTCCTCTCAAATTTCTGCTTCGCCATGTCTCCTTACCTCCAATTTTCTTTTAACCAACAGAGCTCATGCTTTCCATCTCCCCTTCCTGAACGGGAGCAAAATGGGAAAGCTTCATCCAGAAATTTCCTCTGCCCTGTGTCAGCGACCTGAGATCTGTAGCATAGCCGAACATTCTTTTCAGGGCGACCTTCGCCCTTATCTTCTGAAGGTTGGCGGAATGAAGTTCGACGCCCAGGAGTTCTCCTCCACGAACGCCGAGATCTGAGACGACATTTCCCACAAATTCTCCGGGAACGAGGATCTCCACCTCGACATAGGGCTCCAGAAGGATCGGTTTGGCCTTCCGCAGGGCCTCCTGGAGGGCGTTCAGCACCGCAATCCTCGTGCCGAGGGGAGTTACATCCTCTCCCGTTGCCACTTCGAGGATATCGACTCCCACGTCGATCACCGGATAGCCCAGAAGTGGTCCGAAGGTCAAGCCCTCTTTCAGGCCATCTTCCAGGGCCTCCCTGAGCTCCTCGGGCACCTCGGAACCTATCTCATATTTCGAGCCTTTTCCCTGTTTCAGGGGATATACTCTGAGTTTGACGCTGCCCTTCTGCTTCGTTCCGCCGATTTCCTTCTCAAAGTGGGCCTCTGCTTCCGACTCCCGGGTGATCGTCTCCCTGTAAGTGACCTGAGGCTTGCCGACCCTGACGGGTACCTTGAACTCCCTCTTGAGCCTGTCCACGAGAATCTCCACGTGGAGCTCTCCCATTCCCGATATGATCAGCTGTCCGGTCTCGTCGTCCCTCCTGACCCTGAAAGTAGGGTCTTCTGCGAGCAGAAGATTCAGCGTTTCTTCGAGCTTCTCGAGGTCCTTCAGGGTCTTTGGTTCTATAGCCACTGACACCACCGGTTCTGGGAACTCGAGGCCTTCATAGAGAATGGGATGCTCGGGGTCGGCAAAGGTGTCACCAGTTGAGGCGTCCTTCGGGCCCACGAAAGCCACTATTTCACCGGCTTTCGCTTCCATCCGCGGTTCTTTCTTGTTCGCATGCATTATGTAAATTCTCGTTATCCGGCTGAGCCTGTTTTTTGTGACGTTCAGGACCTTTTTGTTTACCTTTATCGTCCCCGAATAAACCCTGGTATAGAGAAGGGTTCCGATCCGAACATCGGCCTGTATCTTGAACACCAGCGCGGAGAAGGGCTCGTCGGGGTCGGGATGTCTCTCCTCAATGTCTCCGGTTCCGGGGTTTATGCCCAGTACTGGCGGAACGTCGATGGGGGAGGGGAGGTAGTCGATAACCGCATCGAGAAGGGGCTGTATTCCTTTATTCTTCAGCGCAGAGCCCATGAGAACGGGTACGAGTTTCCCCTTTATGGTGGCTTCCCTTATAACTTTTTTCAATCTGGACGGCTCCACCTGGCCGTTCTTGACGTAAAGGTCCAGGATCTCGTCTTCAATCTCCGAGAGCCTCGAGACCAGCTCTTCATAGGCCTTCTCGAGCTCAGGGTCTCCGTCGAAATCCTCAACCCTGAAGTGTTCTCCGGTCCAGTCCACGTCCCAGTAAATCTTCTTGCGGTTTACCAGGTCAACCACTCCGACGAAGTCGCTCTCCAGCCCGATGGGCAGTTGAACCTTGAGAGTGTTGGCGGCGAGCCTCTCTTCCATCATTTTGATGACATTCTCGGGGTCGGCTCCAATCCTGTCGAGTTTGTTTATGAATGCGATCCTGGGCACCTCGTATTTATCAGCCTGATGCCAGACGGTTTCCGATTGAGGCTGAACTCCGCTCACTCCGCAGAAGATGACGATGAGTCCGTCGAGCACCCTGAGAGACCGTTCCACCTCGGCCGTGAAATCCACGTGTCCGGGCGTATCTATTATGTTTATCCTGTGGTCCTTCCAGAAACAGGTGGTCGAGGCGCTCTGTATGGTGATGCCCCTCTCTTTCTCCTGAATCATCCAGTCGGTGGTGGCGGTTCCTTCGTCTACATCGCCCATCCGATGGATCCTCCCCGTGTAATAGAGGACTCGCTCGGTGGTAGTGGTCTTGCCGGCATCGATATGCGCGGCAAAACCGATGTTTCTGACTTTCTCTATTTCATATTTTTCGATACCGCCACCACTCATTCTATCTGACCTCGCTTACCACTTAAAATGGGCGAACACCCTGTTTGCTTCGGCCATCCTGTGGGTGTTGTCTTTTATTTTCATGGCAGCGCCGGTGCCCTTGTAGGCCTCGATGAGCTCGTTGGCGAGCCTCTCGTACATGTGCCTCTCTGGCCTGTTCCTCGCTGCCTTGAGTATCCATTTTATGGCGAGAGAAAGCTGCCTCTTGGGCCTGACTTCCACAGGCACCTGATAGGTAGCTCCTCCCACCCTTCTCGGCCTTACTTCAAGTTTCGGCTTGACGTTATCTATTGCTTTTAAAAACACCTCGAGTCCGTCGTTTCCCGTTTTCTCTTCCACAAGCTCAAGAGCCCTGTAGAAAATTTTCTGTGCGAGACTTCTCTTTCCATCCCACATCAGGTTGTTGATGAATTTAGTGACGATTTCGGACCCGTATTTGGGATCCTTTTCCACTTTTCTCTGTGGCGCCCTTCTTCTTCTCATATCAGATTCCTCCCCTTAGTCCCTCGGCTTTTTGGTTCCATAGAGGGAACGGGAGTTTCTCCTCCCTTCCACGCCAGCCGTGTCGTATCTGCCGCGAACGATGTGATATTTGACTCCCGGAAGGTCTTTCACCCTGCCTCCCCTGACCAGAACCACCGAGTGCTCCTGCAGGTTGTGCCCTTCGCCGGGAATGTAAGCCACGATCTCGTTTCCATTGGAGAGCCTGACCTTCGCCACCTTCCTCAGGGCAGAGTTCGGCTTCTTGGGGGTCGTCGTGTAGACCCTGGTGCAAACCCCCTTCTTCTGAGGATTCCCCTCCAGGGCAGGGGATTTCGACTTCTTTACCTTAGGTTTCCTTGGCTTTCTCACCAATTGATTTAAAGTTGGCATACTATCCTCCCTCTTTCCAAAATTGCCATTATTATTAACACCTAAAGCCTTTTCTGTCAAGCCCTTGCGGGCTTTACCTAACTGGCCGCTCTGGCCTCTTTTTCTCTTTCTTCTTCCTCTTCGATCAAAACGATTTTTCTGTACTCTTTCATTCCCGTGCCGCTGGGAATGAGGCTACCTATTATAACGTTTTCTTTCAATCCTTTCAATTCATCGCTTTTACCCGCGATGGCAGCATTGGCCAGCACCTTCGTCGTCTCCTGGAATGAGGAAGCAGCTATGAAGCTCTCCGTAGCGAGGGATGCTCTCGTTATGCCGAGCAGTATGGGTTTGTACTGAGCCGGTTTTCCGCCCTTCTTTTCCACCTGAGCGTTTTCCTCCTGCACCTTGAAATAGCTGACGATATCGCCCTGAATGAATTTCGTGTCGCCCGAATCCTCTATCTTGACCTTTTTCATCATCTGGCGAACTATGATCTCGATGTGCTTGTCGTCTATCTTCACGCCCGACAACCTGTAGACCTCCTGGATCTGATCCAGCAGGAACTCCTGTACGAATTCCTTGCCCTTGATCCTCAGGATGTCGTGAGGATCTATCGGGCCCGTGGTGAGAGGTTCGCCTGCCCTGATGAACTCACCATCTCCAGCGAGGAGGTATTTCCCGTAGGGAACGTTATATTCTCTCGCCTCCCCATCGGCAGGGACCACCTTTATCTTGAAGTTACCCTTTTCGAGCGTGCCTATCTTGACTATCCCATCGATCTCGGAGACTATAGCTTTGTCCTTGGGAGAGCGGGCTTCGAATAGCTCCTCGACTCTGGGCAATCCGCCAGTGATGTCACGGGTTTTGCCAGCTTCCTGGGGAACCCTTGCCACGAGGTCGCCGGGCTCGATTATGTCTCCATCCTTGACGGCGAGTCTCGCCTCGTTCACCATGGGAATCTCCTCTATGACCTCGCTGGTCTCAGGATCGAGGAGCAGCGCCTTGGGGAAGTACCTCTTGTGCCTGTCGATCTCGACCACTCTCTCTATCTTGCCTTCCTCGAATATCTCCTTGAGGGTGATTCCCTCGACAAGATCCTTGAAAACTATTTTCCCTTTTTTCTTTGTGAGGATCGGGAGCGAGTAGGGCTCCCACTCGCAAATGACGGAGCCCTCTTTGACCTCGTCTCCGTCGTTTACCATGACGATGGCGCCGTGGGGAACTCCGAAGCAGCGCTTTCTCTTGCCATCTGACAGGATTATGCGTCCCTTCTTGCTGAGGGCTACGAGCTGGTTATCCCTTCTCCTGACCACTTCCAGCTTGTCATACTGGACTTTGCCCGAGAAGGGTGCCACGTGCCTCGCTTCCTCGGTGATCCTCTCCGCAGCACCGCCCGTGTGGAATGTCCTCAGCGTGAGCTGCGTGCCAGGCTCGCCGATGGACTGCGCCGCCATAACGCCCACGGCCTCTCCTATCTCCACCATCCTTCCCGTGGCGAGATTTCTTCCGTAACACTTGGCACAGACTCCCTGCTTTGCCTCGCACCTCAGGACTGAGCGGACCTCTATCTCTTCGATGCCCACGGCCTCTATTCTCTCGGCCTTCTCCTCGGTGATCTCTTCGCCCTCCTTGACTATGATCTCTCCCGTGACGGGGTCTTTCACGTCCTCGAGGGCCACCCTTCCTACAATCCTTTCCTTGAGGGGTTCGATCACTGTCTCGCCGTCCTTGAGCGCCGTTATGCGTCTTCCCATAATGGTTCCGCAGTCCTCCATGGTGACCACAACTTCCTGAGCCACATCCACCAGCCTTCTCGTCAGGTGTCCCGCATCGGCGGTCTTGAGAGCCGTGTCCGAGAGTCCTTTTCTGGCACCGTGGGTGGAGATGAAGTATTCGAGCACCGAGAGCCCTTCTTTGAAATTCGAAATGATCGGAGTTTCGATAAATTCACCCACCGTTTCCTTGGACTTGGTGGGCCTCGCCATGAGCCCCCTCATGCCGGCCAGCTGCCTCACCTGATCCTCATTACCCCTCGCGCCCGAGTTTACCATCATGTAGATGGGGTTGAACCCGTCCTTATCCTTTCTCATCTTCTCGAGCATGGCCTCCTTGACAGAATCGGTGGCCATGGTCCAGATGTCCAGGATCTTCTGATATCTCTCGACCCTCGATATGAGCCCCTTGTTGAAGGCCTTCTCGATTCTGTCCCTCTCCTCGAGGGCCCTCTTTATAATCTCTTCTTTTTCCTCGGGCACGATCATGTCGTCGATCCCGAAGGTGAGGCCCGACATGGTGGCCATGGTGAAGCCCAGGTTCTTGAGGTCATCGAGGAAACGAACGGCCTCTTTGCTCCCCAGGGTCTTGTGGGTTCTGAGCACCAGCTCCTGCAGGTTTTTCTTGCTCATCTCCTGGTTTATGAACCTGAGGGGCTCGGGGATTATGTCGTTGAAAATGATCCTGCCTATGGTCGTCGTTATGAACTCCCCGTTCCAGGGAACTTCGATGGCAGCGTGAAGGTCGATCACTCCGCTGTAGTATGCTCTTCGTGCTTCGTCTATCGAAGCGAATTTTCTACCCGCGCCCCTGGCGCCCTGCTTTATCCTCGTCAGGTAGTACAGGCCTATGACCATATCCTGAGTCGGCGAGGCGAGGGGCTTTCCGTGAGCCGGCGAAAGGATATTGTGGATGGAGAGAAGCAGCATCTGAGCTTCCATCTGGGCTTCTATGTTAATTGGCACGAAAACTGCCATCTGGTCTCCGTCGAAGTCAGCGTTGTAAGCCGTGCACACGAGAGGGTGGAGCCTTATGGCCTTGCCCTCCACCAGTACTGGCTCGAAGGCCTGAATCGAGACCCTGTGGAGCGTGGGAGCGCGGTTTAGGAGGACCGGGTGGTCCTTGGTTATGTCTTCAAGAAGCTCCCAGACTCCCTCGTGCCTCTTCTGAAGGAGCCTCCTTGCCGACCTTATCGATTCGGCGAGGCCCGACTCCTGAAGCCTGTGCTCCACGAAAGGCTTGAAGAGCTCGATGGCCATCTCTTTAGGGAGTCCCACCTGATGAAGCTTCAGCTCGGGCCCGACCACAATGACCGACCTACCCGAGTAGTCCACCCTCTTTCCGAGGAGGTTCCTCCTCAGAAGGCCCTTCTTTCCCCTCAGGATGTCGGAGAGAGATTTCAGCTTTCTTCCGCCTCTACCCACGACAGGCCTTCTCCTCCTCGAGTTGTCGAGGAGGGCATCCACTGCTTCCTGGAGCATTCTCTTCTCGTTCCTCAATATGATCTCGGGGGCATTCAGCTCGAGCATGTTACGCAGCCTGTTGTTCCTGGTGATCACCCTCCGGTAAAGGTCGTTGAGGTCGCTCGTTGCATATCTTCCGCCGTCAAGGGGGACGAGAGGCCTGAGGTCGGGAGGGATCACGGGGATGACTTCCAGTATCATCCATTCTGGCTTGTTCCCCGAATTGAGGAAAGACTCGACCACCCTGAGCTTCTTTAATATCTTGGTCTTCCTGAGAAGAGATTTTTCCAGCTTTATCTGGGTTCTGAGTTCGATGGACATCTCCTCGAGGTCGAGCTCCTCGAGGAGCTTCTTCAGGGGGGCCGCTCCCATCTCTGCCACGAACTCGTCTTTGTATTCTTCCCGTTTTTTCTGGTATTCGCCCTCAGTGAGGACCTGTCCCTTCGTGAGAGGGGTTTCACCCGGATCCACAACTATGTAGGCGTCGTAATAGAGGATATCCTCCAGCTGGCGCACCGAGAGATCGAGCAGGAGGCCGATTATGGAGGGAGAGACCTTGTAATACCATATATGGGCCACCGGAACGGCCAGTTCGATGTGTCCCATTCTCTCCCTGCGCACGTGGGAACTCGTTACCTCAACGCCACAGCGGTCGCAGACGATTCCCTTATAGCGCTTTCCCTTGTATTTGCCGCAGCTACATTCATAATCCTTTACCGGCCCGAATATTCTCTCACAGAAAAGACCGTCCTTCTCAGGTTTCTGGGTTCTGTAATTGATCGTCTCTGCCTTTTTGACCTCCCCGTAAGACCAGCTTCTAATAGCCTCGGGTGAGGCCAGCTTTAATCTTATTGCCACTAAATCTTTGGGGTTTATCTCTGCCACTTTATATCCCCCCTTATTCCGTTTCGATAATAACATCCAGGGCAAGTCCGCGGAGCTCCTTCAGAAGGACATCGAAGGAGGCGGGCAGCCCGGGCTCCGGCGGCTCCTCGCCCTTGATGATCGATTGATAAAGGTGATTTCTCCCTTTTATGTCGTCGGATTTCACCGTCAGCATTTCCTGAAGGGCGTAAGCGGCGCCGTAGGCTTCCAGAGCCCAGACCTCCATCTCCCCGAACCTCTGGCCCCCGAAGTGGCTCTTGCCACCGACGGGCTGCTGGGTTATGAGGGAGTAAGGTCCGATGGCCCTGGCGTGGACCTTGTCCTCGACCATGTGGATCAGTTTCATCATGTAGATGTAGCCGACGGTGACGTCGAATTCGAAGTACTCGCCGGTCCTTCCATCCCTGAGGCGCACCTTTCCGTTTTCCGGAAGTCCAGCCTTTTTGAGTTCTTTCCTTATGTCCTCGATGTTCATTCCCTCAAAAACCGGCGTCGCGTAGTAGATTCCCTGTTTCTTTCCGGCCCAGCCGAGGATCGTCTCGAGGATCTGCCCCACGTTCATCCTGGAGGGCACCCCGAGAGGGTTCAGGACTATGTCGACGGGAGTCCCGTCCTCCAGGAAGGGCATGTCCTCGCAGGGTGCTATTTTCGCCACCACGCCCTTGTTGCCGTGACGGCCCGAGAGCTTGTCACCAACCTGAAGTTTTCTCTTCTGCGCGACGTAAACTTTTATTAGCTGAAGCACGCCCGGGGGCAGCTCGTCGCCGCGGTCGATCTGTTCTATCTCCGACTTGCGTCTCTCCTCGATCTTCTGCAGCATCATGTCAGCTTCGTATAGGACTTCACGGCACTTGCCCTCGAGCTCCAGGTCTGAGACAAACCCGTTGGGAAAATCGAGGTCCAGGGGGAAATAGGTCTCGAAGAATTTTTCGTCGAAAGTCTCTCCGCTCCTTATAGCTATTTTTCCGCCTTTGGTTTTTATCGTTTTCTCTGCTTTCTGGCCGATCAGGAGCCTTTCCAGGACCAGTTTCAGCCTGTCCCTGACGACCTTCTTTGCCTCCTCGGCCCTTTCCTCGGCCTTCTTTCTCTTTTCCCTGGATACCTTCAGGGACAGCGGATCGTCCTTTCTCCTCGAGAGGACGATCACGTCCACTATAACGCCCTGGACTCCGGGAGGCACCCTCTTGGAAGTGTCTCTGACGTCCTTGGCTTTCTCTGCGAAGATGGCGTAGATCAACCTTTCCTCCGGGGAAAGCTCCCTCTCTCCTTTAGGACTGACCTTTCCGACCAGGATGTCGTCGGGCTTAACCTCGGCTCCGATCCTCACAATCCCGTTTTCGTCGAGGTTCTTGAGCGCCTCCTCCGAGACGTTGGGCAGATCCCTCGTCACCTCTTCGGGGCCCAGCTTGGTCTCTCTGACCTCGACCTGGAATTCCAGTATGTGCAGGGATGTGAAGACGTCGTCCTTCAAAACCCTTTCTGAGACTATAATGGCGTCCTCGAAGTTGTGCCCGAACCAGGGGGCGAAAGCCACAAGAAGGTTTTTGCCGAGGGCGAGATCTCCCTGATATGTGGCAGGCCCGTCGGCGAGTATATCTCCCTTTTTCACCTTCTGCCCGATCCTGACCAGGGGCCTCTGGTTGACCGTTGTGTTCTGATTGGAGCGCTCGAACTTAACGAGATCGTACTCGTCGACCGCTTCCTCAAAAAGTTTCCCGAGCTTGGCCGTATCGGGCTCGGGTTCAATTATTATCTTTCTCGAATCCACGTATCGAACGATCCCGCTTCTCCTCGCTACAAGGACAGCTCCGGAATCACGGGCTACCTTGGCTTCCATGCCCGTCCCCACGATGGGGGGCTCCGTTATGAGGAGGGGAACCGCCTGCCTTTGCATGTTACAGCCCATCAGGGCCCTGTTTGCGTCGTCGTGCTCGAGGAAGGGGATCAGGGAGGCCGACGGAGAGACGACCTGTCTCGGGGAAACGTCGATGAAATCCACTTCTTCCGGTTTAACCAGCGGATAGCCTCCTTTGTGCCTCACCCAGACCCTCTCGGCGAGGATTTTGCCCGTCTTTGGGTCTATGGGAATGTCAGCCGAGGCGATCTTGTAGCCTTCCTCCTCGTAGGGAGTCAATTCCACCATTTCCTTCGTTATGTGGCCGTCCTTGACCTTGAGAAGGGGAGTCTTGATAAATCCGAGCTCGTCTATCTGGGCATAGGTGGTGAGCGATGTTATGAGCCCTATGTTCTGACCCTCAGGTGTTTCTATCGGGCACAGCCTTCCGTAATGAGAAGGGTGTACGTCCCTGACCTCGAATCCCGCAGTTTCCTTGGTGAGTCCACCCTTCCCCAGGGCCGAGAGTCTCCTTTTGTGAGTCAGCTCGGATAGGGGGTTTGTCTGATCCAGGAACTGGGACAGTCTCTCTCCCGTGAAGAAGGAAAGTATGCTTGATGTGACGAGCCTCGGGTTGACCAGCTTTTTGGGCGTCAGGTTGCCCTCGCGCTCGAGGAGCATCCTCTCTTTTATAACCCTCGCGAGCCTGAGAAGAGAGATCCTGAACTGCTCGTAAAGTAGTTCTCCGACCCTCCTCACCCTTCTGTTGGCAAGGTCGTCGACGTCGTCTTCCCTCTCCTCACCCACATAAAGCAGAAGGAGCTTCTTAACTATCGTGATGAGGTCTTCCTTGGTGAGTCCCTCCGTCTCCATCGGGATGTTGTGATTGAGCCGGAAGTTCAGCTTATAGCGGCCCACTTTCCCGAGATAAAATTTCGTGGGGTCGAAGAAGAAGGACTCGATATAGTTTCTCGCTTCCTCGTCGTTTTTGGGAGGCGTGTACCGGAGGGTCCTGTAAATATTGCCGAGAGCCGATTTTTCGTCTTTGATCCTGTCCTGTTTTAAGGTCGCCAGAATGACTTCATTTTTAATATTTTTTGCGTCTATGGCTTTTACTTTCTTAACTCCGTGGCTCTTCAATGTCTCCAGGGCATCTTCGTCGAGCCTGGTCCCCGCCTCGAACATGACAACGCCTGCCTCTTTGTCCTCGAAGACATCCTCAGCGAGAGCATATCGATCGGGTTCCGCCTTTGCCACCTCTATCTCCTCCACATCGAGCAGTACTTTCAGGATGTCGCTCACCGTTGGATATCCCAGGGCTCTCAGAAGCCTCGTTATGGGGATTTTTCTGCGCTTCGAAATCGTCACACCGAGCATTTTCGAGCCGTCGATGGTGAATTCTATCCAGGGACCTCTATAAGGCACGAGCATCGCCCTGTAAGTGGGGACTCCTCCCGTCTCTATTTCGTAATATACGCCGGGCGATCTGTGAAGCTGGTTCACAACCACCCTCTCGATGCCGTTGATGATGAAAGTGCCCCAATCGGTCATATAGGGGAGATCGCAGAGATAGACCTCCTGCTCGATGGCGGCCTCGACCTTTCCCGTTTCCTCGGCCTTCCTCACCAGCCTCAGCGTGGCCCATACGGGCACCGAGTAGGTGAGGTTCTTCTTTTTGGCTTCATCGGGTGTGCTCTTGGGAGCACCGATCCTGTAATTCAGGTATTCCAGGCTGTATTTGCCATGTACATCCTCGATCGGGAAATTTTCCCGGAAGACGCCCTCCAGGCCCTCCGCCTTTCTTTTCTGCGGAGGGACCTTTTCCTGGAGGAACTGGCGGAAAGACTCCACCTGGACCACAAGAAGGTCAGGCATAGGATACCTTTCCTTCTTGTAGCCCACCCTTTTAATTCCTATAGAGGACCTTGATGAAGTCAAACTTCACCTCCTATTAAGGAAACCCCGTAGAGTTTCCCCACGGGTAACCCTTTTAAAACGCGGGTGTATTTAGACTGATTCAAGATCGGATTACTTTATCTCTACCTTTGCTCCGAGTTCCTCAAGGGTGGCCTTAATCTTCTCGGCTTCCTCCTTTGAAACGCCCTCTTTGAGAGGTTTGGGAAGGTTGTCGATGAGATCTTTGGCTTCCTTAAGTCCGAGGCCGGTTATCGCCCTGACCTCTTTCAGTACCTTTATCTTCTGGTCACCAGCGGAAGTCAGGATGACGTCAAAGCTGGTTTTCTCCTCGGCAGCCTCAGGAGCAGCGGCACCAGCGCCGGCGGCAGCAACGGCCGCTACTGGCATCTGAGCGCTTACGCCGAATTTTTCCTCCAGTTCTTTCACCAGTTCCGACAGTTCCAGCACTGTCAAAGATTCTATCGCGGAAACGATTTCGGGGACACTGAGCTTCTCAGCCATTTTACTTGCCCTCCTCTTTTGCTTTTTTGATTGCCTCTAATGTCCAGACCAGCTTATTCAAAAGCCCGTTAAGGGAGAGGACCAGCGTGTAGAGGGGTCCCGATAGGGCACCCACGACTTTGGCCCTCAGTTCGTCCTTGCCGGGCAACTTTGCGAGTTTTTCCAGGTCCTCTTTGCCGAGGACCATGCCCTCTATGTATCCGACCTTTATGTCGCCTTTTTCGAACTCTTTCCTGAAATTGTAGAGAATCTTTATCGATTCAATGGGGTCTTCGTAAGAGATGACGATGGCATTTGGCCCCACCACCATCTCCTTTATTTCGGAATAGCCGAGTTCGTCGAGGGCGATCCTCATCAGCGTATTTTTAACCACCTTGAAGACGACGTTTCTCTCCCTCATCCTCCTCCTCAGCTCCGTTATCTCGGGAACAGTGAGGCCGGTGAAATCTGCGAAATAAAGCCCCTTGGCTTCCTTGAGCATCTCCTTGAGTTCCTCTACCTTTTTGACTTTCTCTGGCTTTGGCATTTTATCACCTCATGCTTTCAATGGTTCTCAAAACATCGTTTACGTCTATCTCCACGCTGGGGCCCATCGTCGGCGATATGTGGATAGCTTTTATGTAGGTACCGCGGAAGGATTGGGGCCTGAGGTTCAGGAGCTCCTGAATTAGAGCGAGGAGGTTCTCTTTCAGCTTTTCGGGCTCGAAGGAAACTTTTCCGATCGGAACGTGGATGTTGCCCGTCTTATCGACCCTGAATTCTACCCTTCCCTTCTTGAGCTCGCCCACCACCCTTCCGACGTCCTTTGTGACCGTTCCCGTCTTGGGGCTGGGCATGAGTCCTTTGGGCCCTAAAATTTTACCGAGTTTGGCTACCTGAGGCATGACGTCAGGCGTGGCCACCACCGAATCGAAGTCTATCCATCCGGACTTTATCTTCTCTATGAGGTCCTCGAAGCCCACGTAATCGGCGCCGGCCTCCTTAGCGGCCTTTTCCTCCTCGGGACTCCTTGTGAAGACCAGGACCTTCACGCTTTTTCCGGTTCCGTGGGGGAGTATTACCGAGCCCCTTATCATCTGATCGGCCTTTCTGGGGTCCACTCCCAGGCGCACGGCTGCCTCCACCGTCTCGTCGAATTTGGCAGATGCGAGTTCCTTGACGAGCTTAACCGCCTCGTCGAGGGGGTAACTCCTGTTCCTGTCCACTTTCTCGAGAAGCGCTGCGTATCTCTTTCCCACTCTTCCCATTTTTAACCCTCCACTACCTCGATGCCCATGCTCCTGGCCGTGCCCTCTATGATCCTCATGGCTGCCTCGATGTCGTTGGCGTTGAGGTCTTTCATTTTGATCTCGGCTATCTCTTTTACCTGGCTTTTTGTTACTTTGCCGACTTTCACTTTATTGGGCTCGCCCGATCCCTTGGCGAGACCGGCTGCCCTCTTGAGGAGCACTGACGCAGGCGGGGTTTTCAGGATGAAAGAAAAACTCCTGTCCTTATAAATGGTTATTATGACCGGTATGATGAGACCCTGTTTGTCCCTGGTGGCTTCGTTGAATTGCTTGCAGAATTCCATAATGTTCAGCCCGTGCTGTCCCAGCGCAGGGCCTACCGGAGGAGCGGGGCTCGCCTGTCCCGCCGGTATCTGCAATTTTATCTGTCCGATAACCTCTTTTTTAGGCGGCATTTAGGGATTCCTCCTTTTAGATCCTTTCAACCTGGAGAAAATCGAGGACAACCGGCGTGACCCTTCCGAAAATGTTGACCATGACCTTTAACTTCCCTCGATCAGGATAAACCTCCTCGACTTTCCCTGTAAAATCCATAAAGGGTCCGTCCACAACTCTGACCATCTCCCCTTTGAGAAAAGGGACTTCCTGAACCTTTTTCTGCTGCTCCATTTCGACTGTTTCCAGAATCCGCTGTACCTCTTCCTCGCTCAGGCTCGTGAGAGTGTCGTTGGCGATGAGGGCTCTGAGAGAGCCGATCTTAGTGAGTGTTTCCATGAGGTTTTCGTCGGCTTCCATCTCTATAAGTATGTAGCCCTTGAAAAGGGGCTTTTCCTGGATGTACCTTTTCCCCTTCCTCACCTTGGGTATGGTCTGAGTGGGAATCAGGACCCTTCCAACTTTGTCCTGGAGGCCTTTTTCCTCGATGATTTTCTCGAGGAGCCTCTTGACCTTCCTCTCCTTGCCGGAAAGGGTCCAGAAAACAAACCACTTTTTCTGTTTTTTGGACTGTTCCTTATCTTTCTCTGCCCTTTTTTTCTCTGGCTTTTTGTCGGTTTCCTTTTTAACCATTCTTCATCACCCTCTGCTCAGGAGCATTGAGAAAAGCCTTGAGAGGGTCAAATCTATGACCCACATGTAAATGACCAGGATCAGAGAGAGAAGGAGAACTGCAGCGGTACCACCTATAATGGCTTCCTTCGTGGGCCAGGTGACCCTCTGAAGTTCTGCCTTCGACTCCTTCAGAAAGTTTATGAATTTCCTGATCATCACCTTGACTCCTTATGCAATGTGTGTTTTTTACAGAACTTACAGTATTTCCTCAGCTCCAGCTTCTGGCCCTTTTTGTCTTTCCTCTTCCGTATCGTATAATTTTTCCTCTTGCATTCCTGACATACTAAAAAATAAGTGACCCTCATTTATGACCTCCTTATAGAAGGAAAAACACACAGGCCTGGAGGGACTCGAACCCCCAACCGCCGGATTTGGAATCCGGTGCTCTAGCCAATTGAGCTACAGGCCTATTTTTACACACTTCACCCTTCAGGTGGGGCAGATGATAAAACAAAATCCCTTTTTTGTCAAGCTCTAATATACCCCTCTTCCCCCTCGGGCATCCGGAGCTTATCTTTTCCCTTTGCGAAAAGTTTCCTATATTTTGAATCCCGATCCAGGCCCTGTCAAGAGATAAAAGCCGCCTTCCTTTACTTGAAAATAGTTTGCCAATTAAGTATTATTAATGGCAATGGGAATCAGTCTGAAAGCTTTTCTCTTTCAATCTGACAGGAAAACCAGGGCCTCGAGACCCGTTGAGATCAGGTTCTGCGGTGGGTTGTCCCGTGATGCGAGCCTTTTGATCGCTCTCCCCATCGACGCCGGCGAGGCTGTCTTATCCCTGCGGGCCATGGATTCGCTGACGAGATATTTCCGGGGCGAGAAAGCTGTGGTGGGAGATTCGAGCCTGGGGGAGCTCTTTTCTTACACGAGGCTCGATATTGAATTTTGCCCCCTTCAGGACCTTCCTTCCTTTCTAAAAGAGAGGAAATTCGATCTTTTCTGGGATCTGAACAGGCCACCTTCCCCGATCTGGAAGTACATCACCGGGAGTGAATTCAAGATCCGCATAGGCAGTGATCCTGACAGGTATCCTGACTATAACGTCATCACCGAGGTGGATCCCGGGAGGCCCGGCGGCGAATATCAGGAGGAAGCTCTTAGAATGCTGCTGATCCCCATCAACCCTTTCGTTCTCAGGGTCTCGGAGGACCTCAGGAGGAAGACCTGGGACAAGCTTCTCTACAAGGGCCACGACAGCGACAGGGTTCTGGTTTTCCTGGACGTGGCTGATCCCCGGAATTATTCGCTGGTGAAGCATTACCTCCTCGGGTTTTTCAAGGGCAGCGTGACCTTTCTGGTCATGAGGGTTTCCAGGAGAACCTCCGAGGAGATAGACATCGGAGGGTTTGAATTCGGCGAGAGGCTCGCGGCTCTGTCCTTGTCCGATCTTTATGTGGGAGAGGGGGGATTCTACAGCGGACTCGCCGCACAGCTCAAGATACCCCAGATGTACATACCCGGAAGTAAACTGAGCCTTCCGGCCGGCACCCACTTCGTATATTTTGAGCCCGACGAAGAGGGATTCAGCAGGGACTTCAAAGAACTTCTTTCATCATGAAAGAGTACTTCAGGCTTCTCTCCTACCTGAGACCCCACCTGTTCGAGTTTTTCCTGGCATTTGTCTCCATGTTGATTTTCTCGGCCCTGGAAGGGCTATCCATGGGGATGCTCTCTCCCATACTAAAGGTCCTCTTCGGACTCAGCGAGGGCTTCAGGGTCAGCGGAGAAGGGCTTATGTCGGCCGTAAAGGGATTTCTCAATCGCTATATACTGGACCTTCCTCCTTTGGAAGCCACGAGGAGGCTTGCCCTTCTGATGGTCATCCTTTACTTCTTTAAGTCAATTTTCGCCTATCTTCAGAGGGTTTTCAGCGTGATGGTTCAGGAGAAAGTCACGAGGTCGGTGAGAAACGACCTTTTTTCAAAGATACTCGAGCTCCCCTACAGTTTTTTCTCCAAGATAAACTCGGGCGAGATCATCTCGAAGTTCATCAACGACGTCAATCTCGTTCGGGAGGCGATAACGAGCGGACTCTCGACGCTGATAAGGGAATCCATGAGGGGTACTGCTTTTCTCGTCGTGGCCTTTATCGCATCGTGGAAATTAACCTTCATATCTCTCATCCTCGTTCCGCTTTCAGCGGCGCTCATCGTGGTTATAGGTCGAAAGCTCCGCAAACGCTCTCAGAGAGCGCAGGAGAAGATGGGAGCTCTGGGACACCAGCTTTCTGAGACCCTCGGAGGGATAAAAGTGGTAAAGGGCTTCGGCACGGAAGAGAAAGAGTTCGAGAGATTTCGGCAGAAGACTCAGGATTACTACAGGGCGAGGATGCGCTTCGAATACCTGGGGGCTCTTGGCTCTCCACTGACAGAGTTCCTCTCGGTGCTTGTTGCGGCTTTTATCCTTCTTTATGGGGCTCGCCTTATATTCGTGGAGAAGAGCCTCTCTCCCGACGGTTTTCTGGTTTTTCTCGCCGCAGCCCTATCTCTCATGCAGCCACTGAAAAAACTTTCACAGGCCAATGTTCACATACAGCACGGAATAGCAGCATCGAGGCGGATCTTTGAGATCCTCAATCTCGATTCCGATAAGAGGGAGAGGGGCGGAGGGCGCCCCTTCCGCGGGGTTGAGAGGGAGATTGAGTTTCGAGATGTTCACTTCAGGTACAGGAAGGACCTTCCGACGCTCAACGGGGTCTCATTTAAAATAAGGAAGGGCGAAAAGGTGGCCCTGGTGGGGCCATCGGGATCGGGAAAGACAACCATAGCGGATATACTGGCGGGCTTTTATGAACCCGAGAAGGGAGCTGTGCTCATCGACGGAATTGATCTGAGGGAGTATGACATAAGGAGTTACAGGGAACACATAGCCATTGTTCCCCAGGAGACCTTTCTATTTTCTGGAAGCATCTTCGACAACATAGCCTATGCCACGAGAGGGGCCGACAGGGAGTCGGTGATGAAGGCGGCGGAACTCGCTCAGGTGAAGCCTTTTCTCTCCAGGCTTCCCGAAGGGATCAACACAGTTATAGGAGAAAGGGGAAGCACCCTGTCGGGAGGAGAGAAGCAGCGCATCGCCCTGGCGAGAGCGATCCTCCGAAATCCCGATATACTCATTCTCGACGAGGCTACTGCCTCTCTGGACGCCGAATCGGAGCGGCTCGTTAATTCCGCCCTCGAGACCCTGATGAAAGACCGCACAACGCTCATAATAGCTCACAGACTCTCCACCGTGCTGAAGGCAGACAGGATCGTGGTGGTGGAAGCCGGAAGGGTAGTGGACCAGGGAACCCACGAGGAATTGCTGAATAGGTGCGACCTTTACAGGAACCTGTACGAGCTGCAGTTTCAGGTTGAGGAGACGTGATGAGGGGACGGTTTATACCATACAGCCTTCTGATACTGGCTTTTCTGACGATTTCGAGTATGTTGATGACTCAGCCGGTCATAAGGAGAGTGGAGGAGGAGGTGAGGCGCACCTCGCGCGTCATCGCCAGGCTTTTTTCCACTCTCATTATCTCTGCGCTCTCCCAGGAAGAAGTTGCCCACAACCTGAGGGAGATACTGAAAGAGGTGGATTTCCCCATAATCATAACCGATGAGATGGGGATTCCCCGGGCCTGGCAGCGGGTCGGTGTTGACCCCAAGAAGTTCTCCCCCCAGGAGCTGAACAATCCCATTCTTCTCAAGGACGATCCCGATTTCAAGAAGCTCCTCTGGTATATAGGAAGGCTCGGAAAAATTCACAAGCCTATGCCCATCAAGAAGGGTGAAGATATAGTAGGTTATCTCTACTACGGATATCCGCCCATCCTCGATTACCTCAGGGTTCTCCCCTTTCTTCTGATGATAGTGGGCATCCTCTCCTTTACGGGGCTGTTCATGGCTGCGAGGTCCATTCAAACCTATCAGCTGGAGACCCTCTGGACCAGCTTTGCCAAGGGGCTGGCCCATCAGATGGGCACCCCTGTGTCGTCCCTTTTCGGCTGGTTTGAGCTTCTCAAGACCCAGGATGTGGATCCCCAGATATTGCGAGGGATGGAGAGGGACCTGGAGAGACTCAGATCGATATTGTCAAGGTTTTCGAGAATTGGCGGCGGTGAGAGGCTTTCCCCGGTGGACCTCGGTGAGATGATAGAAAATACCGTGGAGGAATCGAGGGCCAGGTTTCTGAAGGGGATAGATGTCGAACTGAGGCTGCGAGACAAGGTGGTCGTTCAGGGGGACAGGGAGCTCCTCTCCTGGGCAGTCGAAAACCTCATCAAAAATGCCTATGAGGCAAGGAAGCCAGCCAATCCGAGGATAACGATTGATCTCTTCAGGGAGGACGGTTACGCAGTCATCCGGGTGATCGACAACGGAAAGGGCATACCGAGGGACAAGAGGAAGTTCCTCTTCAAAAAGAGCTTCAGCACCAAGGAGAGGGGATGGGGCATGGGCCTCGTCCTGACGAGGAGGATAGTGGAAGAGGTCCACAAGGGCAGGATTCGTCTGATAAAGAGCGTGCCCTTTTCAGAGACCGTTTTCGAGATAAGATTGCCGGTTTTATGATGGAAGAGAGAGGGATGATAAAAGAGGTAGTGCTGCAGGCACCGGCCTTTGTGTCCATGGTCCTGTCTGCCCTTGAGGTTTACCACATGGAGACCTTCGGCCTCCTCCTGGGATACAGGGGGGACAGGTTTTACGCCGAGCTTGCTATTCCTATTCAGACCGCCGAGAGGTCCCTTTACTGGACCCGGCCCAGAGAAGTGAGGGAAAAGAGGATTATCGAGCTCTCCGAAAAGCTGGGCCTGGGCTATGAGATTCTGGGAGATTATCATTCCCATTGCAAGTTGGGCAGTTCAAGGGGAATCGCCGTGCCCAGCAACGAAGATTTGGCCACCATGGAGGAGGGAAACCTCTACATTATAATCGCTGTGAACGAGGCGAGACGAAAGACGAGATGGAAACAGCTGTCCGATGGATCTCTGGGAGGTACACTGGGAGGCTACAACATCAAAATTGCGGCCTTCACGCCGTGGGGTAACTGGAGATACAGGAAGCTCAGGGTTCTGTGCCCAGTTGCTACGGGGATAGGAGAACTGGGATGAGGCCCATCGCACTTATCACCGATTTCGGCAACTCCGATCCCTATGTGGGGATCATGAAGGGGATTATCCTGAGGATCAACCCGCAGGCCACGATCGTTGATATCACAAACGAAGTGACGCCTTTCTCCGTGCTGGAGGCGGCTTTCATGCTGGAATCGAGTTTTTCTCATTTCCCCGAGGAAACGATTTTCCTCGCGGTGGTCGATCCCGGTGTCGGGTCTGCCAGGAGGGCGATCGCGGGAAAAGCGGGGGGGAAATACATCGTGGGTCCTGACAACGGACTTTTCACGCCTATCTACAGGGAACCTCTGGACCTGTACCGTCTGCCGGTGCCCCCCGATGCCTCGACCACCTTTCACGGCAGGGACGTGTTTGCCCCCGCAGCGGCGTTTCTTTCCCTCGGAAAGGAGCCTGGCGAGCTCGGCGAGCCCATCGATGATCCGGTCAGGCTGGAGTATCCGCCCCTTCGAATTGATGGCGGGGTGATCGAGGGACTCGTTCTGCATGTGGACAGGTTCGGCAATCTGGTGACCTCCATACGGAGTGGACTGATCCCTGCGGGTTCCTTTCGACTCGTGGTGGGGTCAAAACTGGTGGAAGGGAGGCTCAGGAAGTACTACCACGAGGCCGACAAAGGTGAGATTTTCCCCATAGTGGGATCGGCGGGTTACCTGGAGATTTCTATGAGAGAGGGGAGCGCCGCGGAGGCCCTTTCTGCCCGCGTCGGAACCCCGTTGAAGCTGATAGCCGGCTGAGATGGAACTTCGCGGAAAGGGAGCCTATATCCTCGTTCTGGAGCTTGAAGGTGACCAGACAATTCCCGTCGGAAAGCTGGGCGATCTGCGCTTTAAGAAGGGGATTTATCTTTACGTCGGCTCCGCCATGGGAGGATTTCGATCCAGGGTGGGGAGGTATCTTTCGGGAATCAGGACGAAGAGGTGGCACATAGATTATCTCCTCAGCAGATCGAAGATCAGGGCGGTGCTCCTGATACCTTCAGAACTTCGGCTGGAGAGCTATCTGGCTGAAAGGCTTTCGAGGGTATTCGAGGAAGTGCACCCCGGGTTCGGTTCCTCTGACACCCGGGACAGGACACACCTGTTCTATGTCGGATAGAGGGCCCCTCAAAATCCTTCAGGTCTCCGATGCCTATTATCCCTTTCCCGGCGGAGTTTCGGAACACATGCATTACCTTTCCGTTAATCTGAGAAAGAGAGGCCACAGGGTCACCATCCTGACGGCCGATTACGGTGACCGAGGGGCAGAGGAGGACAGGGATGTGGTGAGGATCGGAAGGGTCAGGATCCTCCCACCCCTCAAGGCCTTCAACATGACGCAGCTCACCGTGACTTTCGAACCAGGACTCCACCTCAAAGTACGGGATTTCCTGAGGAGGAACGAGTTCGACGTCATCCACACCCACGGGCCGCTGGCGCCCAACCTTCCTCACCTCGCGCTTCACTACTCCCGCTCGGCCAATGTGGCAACCTTCCATACCGCCTTTGTCGGCTTTAACTGGCACAGGATCGGCAAGTTCTTCTTCAGCGGCGATTCCCGGAAGATCGATTGTTTCATCGGTGTCTCGGAGGTGGCCCTCGATGTCCTCAGGGGACATTACAGGGGGGCGATGAGGGTGGTTCCCAACGGCATCGATACCGGTCGGTTCAGCCCTTCGGTTGAGCCGGAACCTGACGTCCTGAGATTGCCGGGCATAAAAATACTTTATGTCGGCCGCATGGAGCCGAGGAAGGGTTTCCCTTATCTTCTCAGAGCCTTTGAGCTGCTATCTTCCCGTTACGACCTTCAGCTTCTTGCAGTGGGAAGCGGGGTGGAGGAGAAGAGGTACAGGGAAATGGTTCCCGGGCCTCTCAGGGGAAAAGTTCACTTCCTCGGGTTTGTGCCGCCCGAGAGGCTTCCTCGCATTTACAGGTCTGCCGACATCTTTACATCTCCGGCAGTGGGCGGGGAGACCTTTGGCATAGTTCTCTTAGAGGCGATGGCTTCTGCCCTCCCCGTGGTGGCATCCGATATTCCTGGCTACAGGGCCGTTCTGGCCGAGGGCGAGGAGGGCCTGTTCGCTGATGTGGCGGACAGCGCCCATTATGCGAGCAGGCTCGAGGTACTTATAAAGAATATGGAGATGAGGAAGAGAATGGGAGAGGCGGGCAGAAGGAAAGCCCTTCGCTACTCGTGGGAGGAGATAGCGGCTGAGGTGGAGAAGATCTACCTGGAGATCCTGGAACAAAGGTAAAGACACCGGAGTCTAAAAGGCAAAGAATGAAGGAGGTATGAAGATGATTCAGATAGCCATATTGCTCGCAGGAATTCTGACGATGGGACCGGGAAGACATGGCCTCCGCCTTGGGGTGCTCATTGAGGACCCGGGACTTGCCCACGAGGTCGGCCTTTCTCCCTCCCAGCTCGACAGCCTTCGGGATCTTTTTTACTCGACGGAGGAGGAGATCGTCGCACTCAGGGGCCAGCTTGAGCTTCAGAGGCTGAAACTCAGGAGGATTATGGAGAGCAAAGACCCCGACGAGAAAGAGGCGCTGAGGATAGCCGACAAAATCGAGAAGATCAAAGGCGAAATAAGGAAGAAGGGTCTGGAAAGGACTCTGATGGCGAGAAGGGTGATGACAGAGGAACAATGGATGAAATGGCAGGAGATCGCGAGATACAGGAAAACAGCTCGGCGCCACCGGAGGATGATGAGAGAAAATCCTCCTCCGCCCGCCGGTCCAGACGGCAGAACGTTCAGAAGGTTCTGATCAGTCTTTAAAGAGGTCCCTCCCGAGCCAGAAGGCTTTCAGGTTTGCCTCGATGGTCTTTGGGGGGACCCTCTTTTTTATAGTCTCTTCCCAGATCTCGGGTTCTATAGGCAAAAAGTTAGAAAGAGCTCCCAGGAGCACTGTATTGGCTGTCCTCGGATTGCCGGCCTGAAGGGCATATTTCACGCCGTCGATGAGGTAAACCCTTGAGGCTTTTTTCTTCAGCCTCTCCATTATGTCTCCCGGGTATTCGCCCTTCCCCTGGGAAACCTGTACCGGGATTATCTCAAGGTCGTTGACGATACAGACGCCGCTCTGGGGGTTCAGAAAGTGAATCCACCTCAATGTCTCGAGTTTCTCGAAGGAGAGGATGACGTCAGCGGTGCCCTCTTCGATCAGCGGCGAGTAAACCTTTTCCCCGAAACGGACGTTGGATACCACGCTTCCGCCCCTCTGTGACATTCCGTGAACTTCGCTCTTCTTAACGTCGAAACCCGCCTCCATGGCTGCCAGTGACAGAAGCTCCGATGCCAGGATGATTCCCTGGCCGCCAACTCCCGAGATGATTATATTTTTAGTTTTCATCTTTCACATCCTCCACAATTGCCCCGAAGGGGCAGAGCTGCTGGCAGAGATCGCAGCCAACGCATAAAAGGGGATTTATCCATGCCTTGCCGTCTTTCCAGTAGATGGCCGAGCAACCTATGGTGAGGCAGTTCCTGCAGGTCTCTCCTTTGCATTTCTCCGGGATTATCTTTTTCTTGGGCTTTGCCTGTAGCCTCTTTCGCTCTTCTTTCAGGAGCACGCATGGCCTTTTGGCTATGACCACAGTGGGCTCATCGAGTTCCATGGCCTCCTTCAGTACTTTACGTGTCATCTTCAGGTTGTGGGGGTCAATCTCGAAGACTTTTTCTACCCCGATGGCATGGGCCAGTTCTTTGAAGTCGATAGCCTTTGTGGGTTCTCCCTTTGCAGTTTTGCCGGTGGCAGGATGGTCCTGGTGGCCGGTCATGGCTGTGGTCCTGTTATCCAGGATTACGACCGTGGAAGTGCCCTTGTTGTAAACGATGTCCATGAGGCCGGTCATCCCGCTGTGAAGGAAGGTGGAGTCTCCTATCGTCGCCACCAGTTTTCTGGCGAATTTTTTGCCCTGAGCTTTTTCGAGTCCGTGGGCACCCGAGATCGAAAACCCCATCTCAAGACAGGTGTCCATAGCCGAAAGGGGCTCCTGAAAGCCGAGGGTGTAACAACCTATGTCGCCCATTACGGTGGCCCTCAGACGCCTCAGGGCCCAGTAAATCCCTATATGAGGACAGCCGGGGCAGAGAACAGGAGGCCTGGACACCACGTCTTCGGGTTCGGGGTGGGGAAGCTCCTTTCCCGTGAAAGCCACTCTGACCCTTCTCGGGGAGAGCTCGTTTATCCGGGGAACCACTTCCTTCCCGGTGACCTCAAGTCCGGCAGCCCTCAGGGCGTCTTCGATGAAGGGCTCGAGCTCCTCCACGACGTAGAGCTTCTTAACCTGACTGCTGAACTTCTTTACGAGGTCTATGGGAGTGGGCCACGAGAACCCGAGCTTTAAAAAGGACGCCTCTGGCATGACCTCCTTCGCATACTGGTAAGCTATCCCGCTGGTGACGATCCCGATGTCGGGGTTACCCCATTCTATCCTGTTCAGGTCCGTTTTTTCGGCGAATTCCCTGAGTCTTTTCAGCCTCTCCTCGACCGCCACGTGTCTCTTTCGGGCGTGGGCCGGCACGAGTATATATTTGTGAACGTCTTTGTTGTATGGTTTTACTTCGACTTTCTCCCTCTCGCCGACCTCGACGATGCATTTCGTGTGAGATATCCTGGTGGTGAGCCTGAGGAGAACCGGGGTGTCGAACTCCTCCGATATCCTGAAGCCTATCTTGGCGAAATCGTGTGCCTCCTGAGAGTCGGAAGGCTCCAGGACTGGTATTTTAGCGAATTTTGCGAGGATCCTGTTGTCCTGTTCGTTCTGGGAGCTATGCATGCCGGGATCATCGGCGGATATGATGAGAAAGCCGGCGTTGATTCCCGAATAGGCCGAGCTCATAAGGGGATCGGCAGCTACGTTGAGGCCCACGTGTTTCATGGAAACAGTCGCTCTCGCACCACCGATGGCGGCACCGAGTGCTACTTCGAAGGCGACCTTTTCGTTGGGAGACCATTCAGCCCTCACCTCTTCATACTTAGCCAGGTTTTCCAGGATCTCAGTGGAAGGAGTTCCCGGATAGGCTGCAGAAACGAGAACGCCGCCTTCCCATGCCCCTCTTGCCACGGCTTCGTTACCAGAAAGGAGCATCTTCATGGGGAGGTATCCTCCTTGTTCATTTTTCAATTTTTGAAATTATACATCCTTTAAAACTTGCCTTTCAAGCATCCTTCAATATATCTGCCTCGTCAAATACCTCAGCTTCGAATATATATATCTCGGTGTCGGGGTGCAGGTAACAATCGGGCTCGAGGCCCGCCTTGAGGCAGGTGTGTTTCAAGAAAGTTTCTCTGTCCCAGCCGTATTCGGTTGCCACCTGGGGGAGCAAGAGGCCCTCGAAGTAGCCCCTTTTGACTATGAGGCCGTGATGCCCCGGTATTATCTCATCGATGTTCTCGATCTTTCGGGGCACCGACAACACTGAGATTTCGTATTCCAGATCATCGAGCTCATCGACCGTAACCGGAGGAAACCGGGGATCTCTCAGGGCAGCCGAAACGGCCACATCGCTTACAGCTTCGTAGAGGGGTTTGATGGGGAGAACGTAGCCTATGCAGCCTCTGAGCTGTCCATGTTTTTTAAGGGTGACAAAGGCGCCCCTTTTCTCCCTGAGCCTCTCATAGGGAGGAGCCTCTATTTTCAGCGGCATTCCGCGCACAGCTGCTTCCACGCTACTTCGGGCTATCTTCATCAAAGCCGCCTTTTCTTCCGCCGAGAGCTCTTCCTCCTTTTCCCGAATCCTGATGAAAGCGACGGATCCGTAGCCCACGACGTATCCGGTTTTTATTCCCGTTATATCGCCCGAATTGGCGTAATAGAGGAGTTTGGGAACGGCTCCGATTTTTCTCATGGCCTCCATCAGGGTCACGATGGGCCATCCTCCACAGGCCTGCGCTCTCTCGGCAGAAAGCGCCCTCGCGAAATTGAGCGGGTCTCCTTCTTTTATCAGCTCCAGAGTGTAGCTGTCGGTTTTCACCGCTTCCTCATAAGAATAGCCGTGGTAAAGATCCGAGCTGGCTAAAAGGAGCGTATCTTTTTTCCTGGCAAGCTCCGAAAGGACCTCCGCGGCGCTTATGAAGTCATCGGCGTCTCCGAATCCAAATAAAAGCGGGATTATGGAAAAGCTTTCGAGGACGCTCTGAAGAAAGGGCAGCTGAACCTCGAGGGAGTGCTCCGTCTCGTGAAGGTGGGGAGCCTCGAAATAGGGCCCTCCAGACCTGAGGATTTTTCTCGCAGTCCTATCGTCAATGGGAACGGTTCCGAGAGGCGTTTCCCATTCCCCTTCCGGATAGACGGCGATCCCGCGAAAGTAGGAAGTGTGACTCGGACCCAGCAGGATCACCCTCTCGATTCCTCTGCCCTTTATGAGGTTGTAACCGCAGGCGGCCACAATTCCGGAATACACATATCCCGCATGGGGACTTATGAGCCCCTTTACCTCGCCTTCCACCTGAACCCTCGGCGCATTGGAGAGGAGCTCATCGATAAGCTGCCTCAATTCACGCTCGGAGGCCGGGTAAAAGGCACCTGCTACGGCGGGTTTCCTCCTCACTTTTTACCTCCCTGGCCTAAAGTATGTATTTCGAAAGGTCTTCGTCCTCCACGATTCCCTGCAGTTTCTTCTCCACGTATTTCCCGTCGACTATAACCTCAGAGAGCCCCGGCTTTGGTATCTCGAAGAGGAAGTCTTCCAGGACAAGGCTGAGAATGGTGTGCAGTCTCCTCGCACCTATATTTTCTGTCTTTTCGTTCACGTAGGCTGCGTACTCGGCAATCGTCTTCACGGCATCCTCGGTTATAACGAGGTCCACTCCCTCCGATGCGAGGAGGGCCTTATACTGCCGGACGAGGGAATTTTCCGGTTCGACCAGAATTCTCTCGAAATCCTCTTTGGTCAGGCTCGATAGCTCCACCCTGATGGGAAAGCGTCCCTGGAGCTCGGGAATCAGGTCCGAGGGTTTTGCCTTGTGAAAGGCGCCGGCGGCAATAAACAGTATGTGGTCAGTCCTCACCATCCCGTATTTGGTCATGACGCTGCTCCCTTCGACGATGGGGAGCAGGTCCCTCTGAACTCCCTCCCGGGAGACGTCAGGACCATGTCCCGATCCGGCCCCCACTATCTTGTCGATCTCGTCGATAAAGATTATGCCGGAGGTCTCCACTCTCCTGAGTGCCTGTTCTACGACTTCGTCCATGTCGATCAGTTTTTGCGCCTCTTCCCCGACCAGGATTTTCCGGGCTTCTTTGACCGGCACCCTCCTTCTTTTTCGGAACTTCGGGAAAAGGGCGTCGAGGCCCTCGGGAACGTTGAGATTCAGCTCTTCTATTCCCGAAGAGGAAAGAACCTCGAAGAAGGGGGCGACCTTCTGTTCCACGTCTATCTCGACCATCCGGTCCTCGAAGAGTCCCTCCCGAAGCATCTCTCGAATTTTCTCCCGCGAGGAAGTAAGGTCGGATTCCTGGAATCCGGAGGGCGTGGGCATCAGGAGGTCTATGAGCCTTTCCTCGGCTATCCGCTCGGCCTTTTCCCTGACCTCCTCCATCTTCTCTTTTTTCACCATGTTGACGGCGATCCCGACGAGATCCCGTATCATGGATTCGACATCGCGGCCCACGTAACCCACCTCGGTAAACCTGGTGGCCTCGACCTTAATAAAGGGCGCCTTCGCAAGAGCCGCCAGTCTTCTGGCGATTTCCGTTTTCCCAACACCGGTTGGGCCTATCATGAGGATGTTGTTCGGCGTTATTTCTTCCTTTAAATGGGGCGGGGCGTTTATCCTTCTCCAGCGGTTTCTGAGGGCTATCGCCACCGCCTTCTTTGCCTTTTCCTGTCCGATAATATAACGATCAAGCTCCCTTACGATCTCCCTGGGAGTCAAAAACTCTTCTTTCTTTTCCACTTCGGAACACCTCCCTGAGTCAACTCATTATAAGGTAGTGGCCTGAGACTCTCAAGAACAGCCGTCATTTCCCGAAACCCTTCTTCGGTTCCTCACGGCTCTTTCCGGGAGAAGCAGCTCCGGACGGCGTTACGCAACTTATGCCGTTCCGACGATTGAGGAGGTTGACAATCTCTGCATCCCTCGGTACTATTGGAATATCTCAGTGCGCTTTTCCTGTCGTTTTTTGACCCTGAGGTTCCTCCCTTAGGATCTACACTCAAGGAGGTCAGACATGCGTAAGGTGATGTTTGCCGTACTGGCGCTGGCGTTTTTGTCATCCCTGGCCGGCGCCACAAGATGGATCTCCCTCGGAGGTCCCGAAGGAACTCCCGTGGAAGTTAAGGTTCTCGAATCAAGCGAACAGGCGACACTGCTGAGCTTCGATCTGAAGGGCTATTACGTGGATGAGGTCGTGCTCAACGGAAACAAATACGTGCGTATAGCCCTTCCGGGAGCTACTCCCATACTGGAGAAGGGAATGCCCGATCTCCCGAAGGTGGCCAGGAGCATAGTGATTCCCGACGATGCATCGGCCAGTTTCTCGATCGAGGAAGACAGGGTTCTCGAGGTGAAGACAGCACCCGTCATCCCATCGAAAGGGCACCTCACAAGGGATATCGATCCCGCCAGCGTTCCTTACGAGTTCTCCGATTTCTATGACGGCGATTCCTACTACCCCGAAGCGGTATTTTCCCTGGGCACACCCTATATCCTTCGGGATTTCAGGGGCATGGTGGTCAGGTTCAATCCCTTCCAGTACAATCCTTCCGACA
>Ga0190304_1000035_pt1 | contig 56149 bp, 44 predicted proteins | sample 48700712_MG_FD_161670 | JGI IMG/M metagenome (GOLD analysis project Ga0190304, IMG submission 161670) | Hydrothermal vent sediment bacterial communities from Southern Trench, Guaymas Basin, Mexico - 4870-07-1--2_MG | ecosystem: Environmental > Aquatic > Marine > Hydrothermal vents > Sediment ...
GTTTACTGGGACTTGGAGGGGCTATATCATTTCTTTTAGGTTCCATTATGCTATTCAAAGGAGGTGGAGAGGTGTTCAGAATATCACCAGGAACTATCGTTCTCGCAACTTTATTAACCACGTTGTTTTTCCTGTGGGTAATCGCTAAGGCCGTGCAAGCAATGAAAAAACACCCTGAGACTGGAAAAGAAGGTTTGTTGGGAATAGAAGGCATAGCCCGCACAAAAATTACCCCCAAAGGTGGGACTGTATTTGTGCACGGTGAATTATGGAAAGCCATGAGTGATGAAGACATTGAAAAAGGAGCCAAAGTAAAAGTCATAGGAGTGAAAGGTCTTACATTAAAAGTCGAAAAAATAGAATAGCCGGATTTTTCCTTCCAGCCTGCAAATTTATATTCACATTCTGTTAATTATGAAATTTCTTTAAATATTAAGTTAAGGGACCTTTTGTTATGAATTATAATTCCTACTTATAAATTCTAAGTCTTGCAATTCACTGTATTCCAGATGTAGTTACCTGTGGGTTCTGTGGCAGGTAATTTGCTATTATTTATCCAAAAGGAGGTAAAAATGGGAATTATCTCGGCACTAACTCTATTATTATTCACGGTAATAGTAAATGACGCCGCAGGTGATGTGCCCGAGTGGTGTGCTGACATAAGAAGCTTTGAAGGTGTATTAACAGTAGACGGATTTTATTTTCGTATGGATATAGAAAATTTTACTCACCAACCCTCTAACCCATATCATAGCATAATCTTATTCCTGGATACTGACAACGATGGTTCAACTGGATGGAATAATACAGGATATGCCTTTGAAGATGAAATCTCGCTTCCTGGTTCCGATCTAATGATGAAAATAGAATGTGGGAACACTAGTTTATGTCACTGTTACAGACTGTTTGCATGTGGAGAAAACGAATTCTGGGAAGACATCCCTGTCAATGTGGAAAATCAGGGAGAAATAACCAGGCTTGTGGCAAATCTCGGCTCTATTAATACATCCAGAATAAGGATATGTATATTTGTTTCAGAAGATGGTAATTTTTTCGACAAACTACCTGAAAGTGGAAACATTGTTATACCCAGAAACTCACTTATTTTTAAGAAGATACGGGATATGAGATAACCTGTAGAGGTTCACCTAAGGGTGTGAGCCCAATAATTTCCTTAATTTTGACCTTCAAAAAAGTCCCGGGATCAAAAATTCCCGGGACTATACATGTCAAATTACCTTGCGTTTTGCCTCTAGAATAATCCCGGCTTTTTTTAGAAGGACCTTCAATAAGAATTTCATACTCTTTGCCTAACATTAGTTCTCTTCTCTCTTTAATATATATATTGACTTCCTCTATAAGACGTCTTAACCTTCTTCCTTTAACTTCCTCCGGAATATCATTCCTGTAAACAACTGCAGATTTAGAGGGGTATCTGGGAGAGTAAATAAACATATATGCATGGTCAAATTTCACCTTTCTCACCACATCCAAGGTTTCTTCAAAATCAGCCTCAGACTCAGTCGGAAAGCCTACCATGATGTCGGTGGTTATGGTTGCCTCGGGGATAATCTCCCGTATTTTTCCAGCTATCTCAATATACTCCTCCTTTGTATAACCTCTTCCCATGTCCATAAGAACCTTTGTGGAGCCTGCCTGTAAAGGAAGATGAAACCATGACATAATGTGTTTTGAATTTTTTACCGTGTGGATTACTTTCAACGAAATATCCCTTGGATGAGAGGTAGTAAAATATATTCGCGGTATTTCCACTTTTTTATCTATAACTTCCAGAAGTTCCGCAAAATCGATACCGCCATAAAAATATGAATTTACATTTTGACCAAGAAGAGTAACTTCTTTAACCCCTCTACTCTCAAGATAAGTCAATTCACTAATAATATCATCCACAGGTCTTGAGCCTTCTCTCCCTCTTGTATATGGTACTATACAATAGCTGCAAAAGTTATCACATCCGACCTGAATGGTAACAAATTCACTGAAAGATATGTTTTTTCTACGCCAGTGAAAATAGGATGTTAAAGAACCGAAGTCAGTATACAAAACACCAAACTTCCAATCTTTTAAAATATCCACAACTCGGTGAAATTCCCTTGTACCTACCACTGCATCAGCCACATCCAGCAATTCTTCTTTTCTCTTTTGCGCAACACACCCCATGAGAATAACCTTTTTCCCCCTCCGTTTCGCTTCCTTTGCATACCTGATGCCTCTTTCCTCAGGTTTCTCCCTCACTGCACAGGTATTCACTATAACAACATCCGCATCCTCTGGGGAATTAACAGTTATAAATCCCTCCTCTTCCAGCATATTCCTGAGCAATTCTGAGTCATACACGTTCATCTGACAGCCGAAAGTTCTTATGTAAAAACGTCTACGAGACATGTTAAAATTTTAAAGGAAACATCAAGTATAAACACCCAGGATACTCTTAATTCTCTCCTCAGCTCAGTTTTTTTTGATTGATTATATATAAACTTATATAATTTTACAATGGAATTTAAACGAAAACCCGAATGGCTCAAAATTAGTTTACCATCAAAAGGGAAATACACGGAAATCAAAAAGATTCTGAAAGAGTTGAACCTTCACACAGTTTGCGTAGAAGCAAAATGCCCAAACTTGGGCCAATGCTGGGGAGAAGGAACGGCTACTTTTATGATTCTTGGAGACGTATGTACCAGATATTGCAAATTCTGTGCTACAAAAACAGGTAACCCTCAAGGAATTGTGGATGAGGATGAACCCCGAAGAGTCGCAATGGCTATACAAGAAATGAGTCTTGATTACGTGGTTATAACCTCAGTGACAAGGGATGATCTGCCCGATGGAGGGGCTTCTATATTTAGGCGAACAATTGAGGAAATTAAAAAAATCAAACCAGATGTTTATATTGAAGTTCTAGTTCCGGACTTCGGAGGTATTCGGGAAAATATAAAAACCGTAATTGAAGCGAACCCCACAGTTTTTGCACATAATGTTGAAGTTGTTAGAAGACTAACTCCACTTGTAAGGGATAGAAGAGCCTCATATGAAAAATCACTTTCAGTGTTAAATATTGCGAAAGAACTGATCCCGGATATACTCACGAAATCCGGATTCATGGTGGGTCTTGGAGAAACTTTTGACGAAGTAATTGAAACCATGAGAGATTTGAGAGAAAAGGGGGTGGATTTTCTCACCATCGGTCAATACTTGAAACCTTCCCCCAAGCACCTTGAGGTAGATAGATATGTAACTCCCGAAGAGTTCAAAGTATATGAAAAAATAGGCCTCGATATGGGATTTAAATATGTGGCCTCTGGCCCTTTAGTAAGAAGCTCCTATCGTGCAGGAGAGTTCTTCGTAAAGAAATATCTACAGCTAGATATTAAAAAATAATATATTCTCAAATGAAGTTAAAGAACAGCATATATTTCAAAATCTCCATCAAGCTTAACTTCCATACTATAACCTTGAGAATCTCAAAACTATAGTTTAAAATATCAAGAAGGAGGCAAGATGAAGTTTTTGAGATATTTAATGTTATTTTGGGTAGTTCAATTGTGGGCATTCCCAGCAGATGTAAAACCCATCCCAAACCGAGAATATGTTCCGGCTCTTCATGAAGTCCTCAGTCAGGCGAAAAAGACAATTTATGTTTTCATGTTCAGCGCTAGGTATTATCCTCAATATCGCAATGATGCAAATTCTCTAATCCTTGCAGATCTTATAAAGGCAGCAAAAAGGGGTGTTAAGGTAGAAGTAATCCTAGATGCATCAAACTGGAATCGAAGTAACACCTTGGACAATAAAATGTTCGGAGATTCCCTTGCTAAATGTGGGGTTGATGTTTACTATGATCCCCCTGATGTTACATCACACGATAAGCTTGTGATAGTTGACGGAGAAATCACCATAGTGGGATCTACAAACTGGAGTTATTATGCTCTTGAACGCAACAACGAAGCATCTGTTCTTATAAAATCCAGAGATGTGGCCGAATACTTCACTAAATATTTCAATAAGGTTAAAAGACTCTCGACCAAGAAAATGCCAGAATGGTTTCTGGAGTGAACTATGAAAGTTGTACTTTTCTTCTCTTTATTAGTTGGTTTTATCCCTGAAAATGTAAAGAAGGTAGAACTTATTTTCACTAATAATATTGAAGGTGTGTTTTCACGAACAAAAGCTACATGGATAAATCCGGATTTTCCTCCTCCTGTGGGTGGTAAGGGTAGTTTTTTGACATTTTTGAAAGAAGAGAGAAAAAAAGCAATAGAAGAAAATATTTCACTCTTTCTCTTCGATGCCGGCAATTTTACTGGTGGCTTTATTACGGGAGAAAATTTACCTTTAGAGGAAACTATTAAATATTTTAAAGAAGCAAAATATGATGTTATAAATTTAGGGGTTCGCGAATTTATTCTTCCTTACACGCAAGAGAATGGGTCACTATCTCTTGAAGCATATATAAAATCATTGGAAACACCCTGTGTAAGCTCAAATATAAGACTGGAAAAGGAACCAGATAAAGCACCACCTTTTGTTAAACCCTATCTAATACTGAAAAAAAATGGTATAAAAATAGGGGTCTTTGGACTGGTCAATGAAAATCTTCCATTTTTTGCACTGGAAAAAAACATCAAAGGCCTTCTGGTGACCCGAGAAAAGGAAACCGCTCGCAAAATGGTAAAGCGGCTGAAAGATGAAGGCGTAGATATTATAGTTTTACTTTCAAGCTTGGGATATTATAGAGATATATTTCTCGCTGAGGATGTACCTGGTATTGATGTTATCTGTGGTGGATTTGATGGACCAGGACTGAGATATGCATATGTGGACTCTTTAAATCATACTATTATCATGAGAAATTATTCTGGCTTTTCACAGGCAGGTAAATTAATACTCTATTTGGATCCTGCCACTAAAGAAATTCTTAATTTTGAGTTTCAGGCCATTTCTCTTCTTGAGGAAGAAATTCCTATTGAAGAATAGGGTATGGTAAAAAGTACCCGGGCATATCCCTAAGAGGATGCTTACATAAAGAAAAAATCGGGGCGAGTGGATTCGAACCACCGACCTCTTGGTCCCGAACCAAGCGCGCTAACCAAACTGCGCTACGCCCCGATTTGGAAGGTCATAAAAATTATAAAGGGAGAATCAATAATCTTCCAGACCACTTAAAAGACTGCTTGCAACTTCAACGCAATTCTTTCCTTTTCTCTTAGCCTCAAATAGTGCCAGGTCTGCTTCTTTTAAAACATCATCATAATCTTTACCCCTGGCAAGTTCTGTTACTCCTATACTTGCAGTAAGTGTTATCCGGGTATTCCCGATTACGAAGGGCTCTTCCCTTATTTTGTTTAAAATCCTCTCAGCATGGACCCGAGCTTCATACTCACTCATATCATATAAAAGAATCATAAATTCGTCACCACCATACTTAGCAGGTACATCGACCCTGCGGATATTTTCTATTATAATGTGAGCAACATGTTTCAAAACCTGGTCTCCCATTTTAGCACCAAAATTTTTGTTGATATCATTGAAATCATCCAGATCCATATATATAAATGCGGATTTTTTACCTCCTAGCTTAATACGTTCCAGTTCCCGATCTATTATGGTCTTGAGATATAGATGATTATAAAGGCCAGTAAGTTCATCTTTTATAGTCTTTTCTTTGAGTTTCTCATAAAGTTTAGCATTGTTGATTGCTACTGCAGCTTGTTCGGACAAAAATCTTAGAATCTCCTTCTCTTGAGGAGGAAAAGTCTTCTTTTCTCTAGAAAAAACATAAAGAACACCCACCACTACATTATTGTGTATTATGGGGAACCCCGCAAAGGATTTTATTCCGGATTCTTGAAGAAAAGGGTGATCACCAAATCTGCTGGTCTTTACATCTGGTACAATGAGCGGCATCCTCTCTTTTACTATATGATATGTAGCCCCTTTTTCTCTAGCATATTTATGAATATTATCCTTATGTAGAGGATCAGAAGTAGCGCCGTGCGTCCATGTCATAGTTCTTTCGTCAACTAAAATTATACTGGAATAACTGACATTTAGGACACTGTCCGAGATTTTCACGATTTCTTCCAAAAGTTCTGAAAGGGGTCTTAATTCATTAATTTTAGTTGTTATTTTTACAAGAGCTCTGAGAAGCCTAACAATCTTTGTGTCCATGAGGTTATTATAATCGCTTGAAGAAAATTAATCAATAAAAATAAAACTGGTGGAGGTGGCGGGAATCGAACCCGCGTCCGGGGTCTCCGACCCACAGGGTCCTACATGCTTAGCCTGCCTCTTCCGCCTAAGCGGACTCCACTTCCCTCCGGCAGGCGGGAGACCGGAAGTGGAGGTCTCCAGTATTATCTCGGTCAGAGAGCCTGGAGAAAACTCCCTGACCATAGCCCTCCTCTATGACACCCTTATCCTGGAGTGAGGGCTAACTCCAGGAAGGGCGCGCTGCCTAATTATTAGGCAGCGAGTGCGTAATTTGTGTTGGCAGTTATTTGTTGCGGCCTTTTTACGAGGTGACCGCACCTCGGCATGCACCCTGTGAATCTCTGAGCCCCGTCGAGTCCATACACCCCCTTTTCAAAGAGCAGTAATATATAATGCGTTAAACGTGTTTTGTCAAGGTACAACATCATTTTTAAGTTCGAAAGTGTAGGATTACAATATTTTTGTGATTAAGTTCCAGAGTCTTGATCATGTAGAAAAAAGAACTTTTCGGAATCACATTATAGGTTCTTTTTTTAATGGTATATTTATCGGCATTCTATCCCTACAGGACATCATTGCCAAAAAAACTCTTCTTGCAACTGATCTTGAAATAGCTATTTTGACTATGATCTGGCCTGTATCCAATTTCTTTTCAATATACTGGGGGGAGATACTGGCCGGCAGAGATAAATCAAAATTTCTTTACATGGCTGGAATTATAGGGAGACTTAGCCTTATTTTTTCTTTTTTAATAAACTCTCCAGAAGCACTTATGTTATTTCTCTTTCTTGCTTATTCATCTAATTCTATAATAATGCCGGCTCAGAACTCTATATTCCAGGTAAACTACCGACCCGGAATAATGGGACGGCTGTATGGTTATTCCTTATCTCTTTACAGTATCGGCCTCATTCTCAGTTCCATCTTCGCGGGGAGAATACTTGATATCAACGGATTTTATTTCAGATATCTTTTTATTTTTGCTGGTATTTGTGGATTTTTATTTCCCGTCTTCCTCGCAGGAGTAAAACAGAAATATTATCTAGAAAAAAGGATTAAAAAACTTTTCACACCTAGAATTATAATTGAACCTCTTACAAACTCATTAAGACTATTGAAAAAAGAAAAAGACTTCCGAACCTTCGAATTATTCTTCTTCATTTATGGAATAGCCTTTATGATAGTCCTACCTGCTATTCCTAGATTACTGGTAATAAGACTGAAGTTATCCTATACCTTTATAGCTTTTCTCAAAGTTATTCTTGCTCAGATCGGCATGCTCACTCTATCCCCCTTTTTGGGGAAAATCCATGACAGAATGAACCCACCAAAGTTTACATCAATATCGTTTTTCCTGTTGGTATTTTACTCAGGCTTTCTCGCCCTGTCATCGGTCCTCCCACTAAATATTTCAGTATGGACGGTAACACTGGCTTATTTATTCTTTGCCATAGCGATGACAGGGGTGGTTCTCTCATGGAATCTGAGTTCCATATTTTTTGCAAAAGAAAAAGATGCTTCAGCCTTTCAGGCTGTTCATGTCTCTCTTACAGCCTTGAGGGGGCTTATGGCACCCCTTTTAGGATATTTAGTTTTGAAATATTTTGGTCCTGTTACGGTCTTCTCTATTGCTTCTCTTTTGTTTTTTTCTGCATCAGCGGGTATGTGGTATCTGGAAAAACGTTGTTTCAAATGCCTGGATAACTAATTTTTTAACATCTTCCATGGGTATCTCAAATCCAAGAATTTCCTTGATAGAGGTTACTCCCTTGTCTTCCAATCCACAGGGTACTATGTAATCAAAAAAGGTTAAATCTGTATTAACATTCAGTGCGAATCCATGATAAGATACCCACCTTCTGAAAGCAACTCCAATTGCTGCTACTTTTTTATCCTCCACCCACACCCCAACAAGTTTATCATTTTTGTGGGCTTCTATACCAAATCCACGGAGAGCAAGAATTAAAGCATCCTCCATATTTTCTATAAACTTTCTTACCCCGGCAAGTGCACCTTTTAATTTAAATATAGGATAACCCACCAGTTGCCCAGGGCCATGATAGGTGATATCCCCTCCCCTTTCAACCTTATATACTTCTATACCTTTCTGCCGAAGTATTTCTTTTGGTAATAGCAAGTTTTTCCAGTTTCTATTTCTTCCAAGGGTTATGACATGGTTATGTTCAACAAGAATGAGAGTGTCTGCGATTTCATCTAAAATCCTTTTTGTAACCAGCTCCCTTTGAAAATCCCAGACTTCAGCATATCCTTTTCTGCCGAGATCAATAACATTCATATATTGGGAATATGAATTGCTCTTTTATAAAAGTTTTCACAGGCCTCCATAAGGGCTTCAGAAAGACTCGGATGTGGATGAATAGCCTGTGCTATATTTTTAACCTTTAATTTGTTTTCTATAGCTATACATGCTGAAGCTGCGAGTTCGGATACACCTGGTCCCAACATGTGTATTCCCAGTATTCTTTCTGTTCTTTCGTCACCTACAACCTTGATAAAACCTTCATTAAACCCAGCAGTGAGAGCTCTTCCATTGGCACTAAATGGAAATTTTCCGATCTTCGGCTTGAATCCTTTTTCGAGTGCTTCTTCTTCTGTCAGACCACATTTAACAATTTCAAGGCTTCCATAAACAACGGATGGTATAACCCTGGGTACCGTTATCTTTTTACCACAAATTACTTCTGCAACATCCATGCCCTCCCGGTGCGCTTTATGAGCAAGCAACAAACCACCTATCACATCACCTACGGCAAAAACTCGCGGGATGGAGGTACGGAATTCTCTATCTACAATAACAAATCCTTTACCATCCACCTGTATACCAATGTCTCGAAAACCATCACTTCGGGGAATTCTTCCTACAGAAACAAGAACTTTATCCACTCTAATTTGGATTTTCCTTTCCTTATGTTTTAAAAAGGCAATTTTATTTTTGAAATTCTCCACAAGAGAATCTGTATAAATTTTGATGCCTCTTTTTTCTAGGTTTCTTCTAACTAAGCTCCTGATTTCGTGGTCGAAATCAGGAAGTATCTCCGGTAACATTTCCACAATAAAAACTTCTGATCCTAGACGCGAATATATAGTTCCTATCTCTACACCTATTACGCCTCCTCCAACTATAAGCAACTTTTCTGGTATAGATGCTGGAGACAATGCTTCCTCAGAAGTCCATATATCTGAATTGCTGAAAGGGAGGGAGGGCAACTCCCTGGGTTTTGAGCCAGTGGCAATAACAATATTTTCGGAATAAAACATATCAGATCCAACCCTTACCACTCCGCTCTCCTCTATAACACCTCTTCCCTGATAAAGTTCTACACCATTTTTTCTGAACAGAAACTCGATTCCTTTGACCAATTTGTTTACCACACCGTTTTTCCATGACAATAATCTTTCCAGATCAAAAGAAAGGTCTTTGATTTCAATCCCTTTTCCGCTGAACTTATTAAGCCTATCTTTGATGCTTGTGACCTCCAATAGTGCCTTAGTGGGAATACAACCGGAGTTCAGGCAAACTCCTCCTACACGTGCTTCCTCAACAACAGCCACCTTTTTGCCAAGCTGTGCAAGCCTTATGGCTGCTACATACCCTGCAGGACCTGCTCCAAGGATTATAACATCGAACCTTTTTTCCATATTAATATTTTCCGGGTTTAAACTTGAAAAGGCAAATCTAAAACGTTAATATAATTTATTATGAACGAAACTACAGGAAAAAGTGAAGAACTTGCTGTAAGCAAAAAATATCTCACCTTTTATGAGTCACTAAGAGAAAAAATAGAAAATAAAGCTTCTGAGATTGCAGGGAAATATGGAGAGGCGGTGGCTAATCTCTTTCTTGCTGCTCCTGATATTGTGGTTTTCCTTGCCAGGCTGCTTGCCGATAAGAGAATACCTAAAGATAAAAAAATTGTCTTTGGAGCACTTATGGCCTACTGGATTTTGCCTATTGATCTTGTACCTGAGGCAATAACAGGAGTAATTGGATATGCAGACGATATATATATTTCTTTGTATATTCTTCATTCTATGATCAATGAGATAGACTATGGAATAGTCAGAGAACATTGGCCTGGAAGGGAAGAAATAATCAAATTTCTTAAAAAATCCTTGGAAGTGGCTAACTATGTAATCAGTATATCAGGTAAAAAGGTGGAGGAAAAGGTTAAACTACTAGCTGAAAAATTAACCCCTGGAAAGAAATACCTTGAGGAGTAAAAGCTCACTCGTTGTTATACTAACCGATTTTGGGTCCAGATCTCCATTTCCCGGTATTATGAAAGGGGTTATGCTTACAATAAACCCGGAATTGGAATTTGTTGATCTTTCTAACGATATAACCCCTTATAATGTTATGGAAGCTCTTTTTGTCCTTAAGCATTCACTCCACTATTTTCCAGATGGATCAATTTTCCTTGTAGTTGTAGACCCTGGAGTTGGAAGTGAGAGGAAAGGATTAATTGTAAAAACAAAAAAACATGTTTTTGTGGCTCCTGACAATGGTGTACTTTCGTTTCTGTTTGATACAAATCCTGAAGTATGGAAAATTACGTATAAACCGGAAAGGCTTTCAAAGACTTTTCACGGAAGAGATATATTTGCGCCTGTAGTAGCCAAATTAAGTCTTGGGGTTGACCCAGGAACATTAGGGAAACGTCATTATAATCCCGTAAAGATAGAAATTCCTGAGCCTGAGATAAAAAAAGATAAAATTTTAGGCCGTGTAATTTTCATAGATAATTTCGGCAACTGCACAACAAATATAGAGCAGAAATATCTACATGAGATTCCCAGGGCTCTGATTATCAAAAATCAACATATTGAAAAATTTGTAAGTTCTTATAGTGAAGCGAAAGAAGGTCAACCTATAATGATCATAAATTCTTTCGGATTTTTAGAAATTGCGATAAATCAGGGAAATGCAAGCAAAACACTGGGAATTGAAGCTGGAGACGAGGTTATTCTCCTAATATCTCCTTCTTCCTCTTCTCAAACTCCTCCTGGGCAAGGATAGCATCTTCTTTTCTACCAATATCTAGCCAAAACCCTTCATAATAATAAGTAAAAACTTTGAGATTCTGCGACATCAGCAAATCAACGAGATCGGGAATATCAAACTTTTTATCCTCTGGAATTATCCTTATCACGTAAGGGGTGAAAACATACACACCCATGGAAACATAATATTCAAGAACAGGCTTTTCTTTATAATTCTTGACAGTGTTTTCATCAAGCTCTATTACACCAAAATCCACATAAACCTGTCTTTTAGCCACTCCTAAAGTCATGGGACCCCCGTGTATGATATGATATCTGAAAATATCCCGAAAATTCATATCTGTGAGTATATCACCGTTAACTGTAATGAAAGGTTCATCCAGCTCTTTTTTTAATAATTTCAAGGGCCCTACAGTTCCCAGTTCTTTATCTTCCACAGAATAGGTTATATTAACACCCCATTTTTTACCGTCGTTAAAATAGGATTTAATTAGCTCTGCAAGATGACCACATGCAATATATATATCATCGAAACCTGCCCTTTTGAGCTGTCTTATCAGAATCTCCATTATTGGCATATCTCCAACGGGCATCAAAGGTTTGGGGAGAACAGTAGAATATGGTTCAAGCCTTTTACCTTTACCTCCTGCAAGTATCACTGCTTTCATATTATTTCCCTCTCATAAAGTTCTTTATGTAAACCCATCCACTCAATGGTTAATTTAAGACCCTCTCTGAAATCAATTTCAGGTTCCCAACCAAGTAGTTCACGAGCCTTTTTATTGCTTGAGACAAGCTCCACTATATCACTATCTTCGGGCCTTTTTCTTTCCCCTTTCTCTATGATTTTAAGATTTTTCCCCATAATCTCTGATACCATCTCGACTATCTCTCTTATGGAAAAGCTGGTTCCCGTTCCTAGATTTAATTCTCCCCCATCTGGACCTCTCTCCGCTATCATTAATATCCCCTTGACGGTGTCGGTCACATAGGTGAAATCTCTTTTGGTGTGAATATTTCCGAGATAAACCACATCTTGATTAAGGGCCTGGTAAATAATCCAGGGAATTACTGCTCTGAGGGACTGTCCTGGGCCATACGTATTAAATGGCCTTACTGTTTTTATATTCATACCGTAGCTTACGTTGAAACTCCTTACTATTTCATCTGCAGCAATTTTGGATGCTGCATAAGGTGATTGCGCCCTTTTGGGGTGATCTTCATCAATGGGTACATAGCGTGGATTTCCGAAAACCTCTGACGTAGAAACGTATACAACATTCTCGGTCTTATATTCCTTAACGGCATGAAGTATATTCAATGTCCCCCTTGTATTTACATCTATCACCTCTTCAGGATGTACATAGGAGTAAGCCACAGAAATCACAGCTCCTAAATGGAATATGATGTCCACATTCTTTACCGCCTCAAATACCGCCCATTTGTCTCTTAAATCACCATATATGATTTCAGGTTCCCTTATAAGGTTTAAATACTTGAGGAGCCCGATGTCACCACGGGAGGTATAGCGTATAAATGCCTTTACTATCGCTCCTCTCTTTACCAGTTCCTCAACAAGGTGGGAACCAATGAACCCTCCAGCACCTGTTACAAGTACTCTTTTGTTTGTGAAAAAATCCATGTTTTAATTATAAGGCCAAAACTAAAAATTTTTACAACAATCTCACCGATAATTCGTGAAAAATGAACAGTAGTGTAAACCAAAATGTGTTAGAGGTGTGGGTACACAAGCTGTAGATTAACATCATGGATATATTAATTAACTCCTTTTCTTTCCTTAAAAATGAGGCTGATTATGTTTGATACAATTAACTTGACACTGCCAAAAATGAAAAAAAATATATATGGAAGCTGGACGGTGGAATAAGAAACTAACAATTCCTGCGAGTTATATCAATAAGTGATTTAAGTTTGTGAGAAAGCCCAAGAGATTGGAATAATCTCTCAGCCTTTCTTATATATTCTTCGGCATTCTTCTCATGCGTGAGATCGGCCAGCCACCATCTGTAAAAAAGATAATATGCTTGTTTGGTGGTATCTCTGTATTTTTTGAGAAGTTTGTTTATCTTCTTTAAAAAAGCACGTGCCTCGTCTTTTTCTCCCCGTCTGAGATGATATTCAGTTCTAATAATACTGTAACTCAGCTCTCCTTTCATATTATTTTTTTCCTTTAATTCCCTTTCAATTTCCTTAAAAATCTCACATAAAATAGAATTTTTGCCTGTAAGAATACAGAACCTTGCTCTATTCAGAAGAAAATCTACTTCAACATCTCCCTCAATTTTGGAAGATGTTATTATCTTTTCTCCCTCCTCAATAAGCTCCCCTGCTTTTTTAAGTTCTGTTGAATCAAGATAGAACTCTGTGAGTGCGTTTATGGCCAAAAGGACAAGTTCGCTGATGCCCATCTCTTTTGCAAGATCTAATGAATCCTTTAATATACTTTCTCCCCTTTCTTTTTCACCTAATAGAGCAAGAGTTGACCCCACATTTGTCCCACTTAATACCATGATCCTTTTATCTCCAATTTTTCGTGCAATTCCATACGACTTCAAAAAATAGTCTAAGGCTTTCTTATACTTTCCCTTAGCCCCATAAATTACTCCGATATTATTGTAAATATAGCCTATGAGTTCTCTTTCTCCTATTTTTTTAACAATTTTATACGATTTCATTAGATACTGCTCTGCTTCAGGAAAGTTCCCTTGCCCTATATAGATCAACCCAATGTTATTATAGAGATGTGCTTTTACAACTGTATCGCCTATCTCCTCTGCTACATTCAAAGCATCTTCATAAGATATAAGAGCTTCTTTGTATTTCATAAAATTATAATAAATAAGCCCTACATTAAGACTCGCTATTTCATATCGTTTCTTATCGCCTTCTTTTTTAGAGATATCACGTGCTCTTTCATAATAGTCAAGGGCCTTTTCGTACTCACCCATATAATTTAAAGCATTTCCTATGTTGATTAGTGCTTTAGTTTTTAATCTCTCTTTTCCTTCAGAGAATAAAAGTACTTTCTCTAAAACTTCTATAGCCTTTTTGTATTCTCCCTGGGTATTATAAAGTATCCCTAGAGTATTATACATCATGCCAATTTCTTCAGAGAGGTTCGCGCTATGAAGATATTCTATTCCTTCCTTCAAAAGCCTCATAGCTTCTTTTATTTTCCCCATACGCCATAAAAGAATCGCTTTCAAATTAAAAACCCTGCCCTTGATATCTGCAAAATTAAACCTCTCTGATAACTTCAAAGCTTCTCCTGTAAGTTTCATGGCTTCCTCAAATAGACCAAGGTGTTCCTTAACATCTATAACACTTAAAAGAACTTCAGCATATTTCCTTGCCTTTTCCTTACTATTTTCCCATGGTCTTAATGCTTCCAGCACCCAGTTATAATACTTCAGTGCACTTCTGTTCGTATAAAGTTCTCTCGCCTTTTTTGCTGAAGAAAGCCCATATTCAACCACTTTTTCCTTAATATTGGCCATTCTATAGTGATATGCAAGATCTTCCTCATTACCCTCAGGACAATGTTTTTCAAGCCATTCTGCCACCCTTTTATGGAGTCTTCTCTTTTTAAGGCCACTTATTTCTCTTTTATATACAATCTCCCTTACCAGCTCGTTCCTGTACTCTACAAATTCGTATTCCTCATTTTCTACAAAAAGCCCTCCCTTTAGACATTCATCCACAAGTCCGAAAACTCTTCCTTCATTAAATCCTGTAAGCGCCATAAGTAATTCTATATACCCCTTTCGTGCCACACTTAAAATTCTGGCAAGCTCTTTTCCATCCTCGGAAAGCCGCGAAAATTTCCTCATCACTACATCCTCTGCGCCCCTGGGAGCAATTTCTTCTTCAGGTTCCTTAAAGTCCCACGTGTTACCCATAAATCTCAAGTATCCCAGTTCAAAAAGAGATTTAACAATTTCTTCGGCATAGAACACACTACCCCCTGCGTTGGAAGCAACGTACTCTTCAAGAAGAGAAATTTCAGCCCCAACTATTATTCTCACAATCTCTTTTATATGAGCTTCAGACAAAGGAGATAGAAAAATCTCATCAACTGGGTGTTCTCTACTTAGACCCCTGAAAAACTCTTCGCTTTTTTCAACTTTGTCTTCTGTCCTGCTGGCAAAAATAAAAACAGTATCAGGATTTCTGTTTCTTATGATATATTTTAGTGCCTCAAGACTATCTTCATCCATCCATTGAGCGTTATCTATTACAATAATTTTAGCTTTTTCTCCAAGATTAAATACATAATTGAATCCCTCTAAAAGTCTGTATCTGTCAAGTACCCTGTCAAACCCACTATTTCCTTCAGATTCAATACCTTCCAGGACTTCAGGTACAATTTTTCCTATCTCTACTCTGTAAGCCTCAGGAATATACTTTATTAAATCCTTGCCTCCTCTTAAAAGCTTATATTTAACTATTTCACGGAGAGGATAGTATGAAATCTTTCTCTCCAATGCAAGGCAATCTGACCATAGAATCTCCCTATTCCTTATACCGCTTAAAACTTCCCGGATAAGTCGTGTTTTCCCCACCCCTGACTCCCCTTTTATTACCGTAATTACTCCATTTGATATATTCGAAAGGAGTCTATCTACCTCTTCTGCTCTATTTACAAACTTAATAGATGGTATTCTTATTCTATTTCCCCCATATTCTCCAACTCTAGCCCTTCCGGCTCGCTTCGCACTGTATAGACGGATATCAGCTACTTCAAAAAGGCTCTCAAAGCTTTCTCCATCTTCAGGATAGCTTGCTATTCCTACACTCATTGTTAGTTTGAACCCATGGAACTTAAGCCTTTTTGACTTCTCTACCAACCTCTGCCATATCACAAAAGCGTCATTGCGGGAAAGACCTTCCTGCAGAATAACAAATTCGTCGCCTCCGTATCTTACTACTATATCGTCCTTTCTCAGATTATTCTTCAGAAACTGGGCAAAAAAGTGAATAGCTTCATCTCCTTTGAGATGACCGTATATATCATTTATTTCCTTAAAATGGTCTATGTCCACCATAGAGAGTGTGAATTTTTTATTTTCTGCTACAAGTTCCGGGATTATATTCTCTTTCACATGACGCAAATAACGCTTATTCTTTAAACCCGTAAGTTCATCAATGAACAAAAGTTCTTTTTTCTTCCTCATAGTGTTAATATTTTAATGTCTCTCCTTAAAAAGGCAAGAATTTGCTATTCCTCAAAAATATGAAGCCTATAATAGCGAGGTGAAAGGGATCTTTGGAGGCATTTCAAGGAGCTTAAGGATTACAGTAAGGTAAAAGGATTCTTTTCAAAATGAGGTAAGTGTTAAGAAATTTTTATACATATTTTTCAAAGAAAAGAGCAATAAGTGTGGAAGCTGTATTTTAAGATACACGGGTCTCTTAATTAATTTCTTTTTCTCTTAAAAATGGAAAATTGAGGTAATTATGTTTGATACAATTGACTTGACATTACCAACCATTGACTTAACACTATTACCAAATGCTAAACTGTAACAATATAATAAAATTTATTATGGTTATTCTAGTTAGTCTCTTATCTACCGTAAATGCACAAAAAAGGCTTATAAGAATTGGAATCTATGATGATTATCCCCTTGCTTTTGTAGACAGCCTAGGAAATCCCCAGGGACTGTATGTGGATCTTTTGAATCATATAGCCAAAAAGGAAAACTGGTCACTTAAATATATACCAGCAACGTGGTCCCAATGTCTTGATATGTTGAAAACAGGAGAGATAGACCTCTTAGTAGCCATTGCTTATACACCTCAACGTGATAGTATTTTTGACTTTAACACAGAAACTGTCTTGATAAACTGGGGTACTGTATACGCCCAAAAAGGCCTTAAAATCAATTCAATTCTTGAATTGGACGGTAAAAAGATTGCAGTTATTAAAAGCGATATTTACTATCAGAAGATTAAACAGCTCATGGAAAGTTTCGGCCTAAATTGTACCTTTGTGGAAGTTGAAAAAACCCGTTCGGTAATAAATTACTTGGAAACAAAGAAGGTAGATGCAGGAGTAATTGCACGACTTTATGAATTTCGTTTTCCCGACATACTTAAAAGATTGGACAGGACTCCCATAATATTTGGCCCTGTGGAGCTCCGTTTTGCTGCGCCTGAAAAAAGAAATAGATGGTTGCTGAGTACATTGGATACATATCTCCGGGACCTCAAAAGGGATCCCAATTCAGCTTATTACAAGGCTCTGGATAAATGGATATTAATTCCTGAAAAAACAAGTATTATACCTAGGTGGCTTGTATACAGCCTTATAGCCCTTATCCTGGCTGGTGCGGTAGCAGTGGCAACTATCTTTTCACTTCAATATATTATCAGGAAAAAGACCCATGAAATCAGAAAACTCGAACAGAAGTATCAAGATATATTTGAGAATGCTGTGGAATGTATCTATCAGACTACTCCAGATGGGAGATTCATCACGGTGAATTCAACATGTGCTAAAATGTTAGGCTATGATTCACCCGAAGAAATGATAAGAGAAGTGAAGGACATTGCACACCAGATCTATGTAAACCCACAGGACAGAGATAGATTTATAAAAGAAATTACCGAGCGGGGGATAGTTAAAGACTTCATTGTGCAGGAATACAGAAAAGATGGAAGTAGGATATGGGTAAGAGAAAATGCCAGAGTGGTCAAAGACGAAAAGGGTGATATATTATACTTTGAAGGTTTTGCTACAGATATTACGGAATTGGTTGACACACAGGAAGCCCTAAAAGAAAAAGAAAAACTTTATCAAACAATTGTAGAAAGAGTTCATGATGGAATTTTTATTCTTAAAGGTACCAGTTTTATTTTTGTTAATGACAGAGCATCAGAAATATCTGAATATAGTAAAGACGAGCTTTACAGAATGAACGCATATGATCTATTACACCCGGATGATAGAATGAGAGTTTATGAGATGGGAATGCGCAGGATCCATGGAGAAAAAGTCCCCGACATTTATAGTGCCAGAATTATAACCAAATCCAAGAAAGTAAAACATTTAGAATTTTCTGTTTCCTTGATTACAGTCGGGGGAGAAATGGCAGTTCTGGGTGCTGTGAGAGACATTACAGAACGGAAAATGCAGGAGCGAAAGCTGAGAGAAAGCTACGAGAAAATTTACAAGATTTTGAATCAGACCGTAACTTCTCTTGCTTCCACAGTGGACTTTAAAGACAACTATACTGGAAAACATCAGAAGAGGGTCACCATGCTTGCAATGAAGATTGCAGAAAAACTGGAATTAGAGGAAGATAAGAAAAATGCCTTACAATTTGCATCTGCGATGCATGACATAGGGAAACTTGGAATACCTACAGATATTCTTATAAAACCGTCTAAACTCACGGATAAGGAATTTGAATTTATTAAAATACACCCCAAAATAGGATACCAGATAGCCCAGCAAATAGACTTCCCATGGCCTGTGGCTGAAATTATATATCAGCACCATGAAAGGCTAGATGGTTCTGGTTATCCACGAGGTCTCACAGATGATCAGATTTTAAAAGAAGCCAAAATTCTTGCAGTAGCAGATGTTGTAGAGGCAATGTGTTCACCCAGGCCCTATAGACCTGCATTGGGCATTGATGCAGCTCTGGAGGAAATAGAGAAAAACAAGGGAAAACTGTACGATTCGGAAGCTGTAGATGCATGCATTTCTTTATTCAAAGATGAAGGGTTTTCTCTCACTTAGAGTTTCTTGTCCACTTTTCATACAGGTTTTATAATCTTTCTATGAAAAAGATTCTTCTCATTAGACTTTCTTCACTGGGAGATATTGTCATACTTTCATCTGCTCTTGAATACTTAGAAGGGAAAGCAATGGTGGATATTGCACTTTACGAGCAATTTGCAGATATCTATATGGACGACCCTCGAATAAGAAAAATTATCCCCATTCCTTGCACCATTAAGGGTAAGATAAAAGCATTTAAACAAATAAGAGAGGAAAAGTACGATGTGGTAGTGGACTGTCATAAGAAATTTTATACTATCTTGCTTTCTCGTACAGCAAGGACATGTAAGCGAATATCAATAAAAAAGAACAGCCTCAAGAGGAGGATGGTGGTCTGGTTTAAGAAAGAAATCGTAGAAAGGCCTCTTTATATGACTTATATTGAACCACTTGTAGCCCTTTTCAAAGAAAAAAAATATCCTGTGCCAAAATTAGTAGCCATGAAAAAACCCCTTTTTGATATTGAGGGCAAATATGCTGTGTTTGTTCCAGGAGCGAGTAAAAATACTAAAAAATGGCCCAGGGAATATTTTTTGCAACTTGCAGAGATGACATACAGAAAACTCAATATAAAACCTGTTTTTGTAGATGCACAACCATTGAATATCAGACTCAGCTTTCTCATAGACCTTGGGGGAAAGACTAATCTCAGAGAACTTGCTTATATATTGCATGGAGCAGAATTTGTTGTAAGTAATGATACAGGACCAGCTCATATGGCGGCTGCACTCTCCACCCCTCTCTTTGTAATCTTCGGATCTACCATACCTGAATTCGGGTTCAGGCCAGTTAGCGAAGCTCCGGTTTTCTTATTCGAGAGAAAACTTAGATGCAGGCCCTGTTCCTTGCACGGTAAAGACAGGTGCCCTCGAGGAGATCTACTGTGCCTTAAAGATATTAAGCCTGAAGAAGTATTTAGAAAAATCGAAGAATTCCTATCATGGAGAAATTTGTAAGAATTACCGAAACAATTGGAATAATTTTGTCTGTAATAATTTATATAACCACCGGGTCCTTAAAATATGCGCTTCTTTTTTTCGGGGGCATTTCACTGATTGTAGCGTTTTTTCAAGGGTTTTACTTCCTCGGTAAAAAAAGATAAATTGTTCAGCCCTTCTGCATTAGAATTAAAAAAATGGCGGTAGCTGCTAGTCTCTTATCTGCTTTTTTGGGTGGACTTGTTCCAGTTTTAATAAAAAGAGGAGCAGAAGAATTACCCGCTACACTGGTAACGTGCCTTAAATTTAGCACTGCTTTTGCATTTCTTCTTGTATCGGTGGGTATTTTTCATCCAGAATACTTTCAAGAAATCACTTTAAGAGCACTCATAATAGCTGTGATAACTGCTCTCATAGGCCCTGTGGTAGCTTGGGCTTTCTATGTTAAAGCCATGAGTTCTTTGGATGTTACCTTCGTACACCCCATAGTTAATTCCTATCCCGCACTCTCCATAATTCTTGATCTGATATTCTTTAAGATAAAACCCCAAATACCGGCTCTTCTCGGTTTCGCCTTGATAGTAACAGGAATTACCTTTATCAGAATAACTCACAGAAGATCTAAAGAGATCCGAGCACTGTATTTTATCTTTCCATTCTTCACAGCAATCCTCTGGGGAACTACATCTTTCCTCTTCAAAATTGCACTTCTTGATATCAATCCCATATTGATGAGTCTGCTTCGTTCTTTTTTTGCATCTCTCTTTCTATGGATTTTCAATTTAACAAGATTAAAAACACGCTCGTTTAATCTTCCAAAATTTCATCTATTTAAAATTGGCCTCGCAGGTCTCATAGGAGATGTATTGGGAATCTCGCTTTATTTCTTTGCTATATCTAAGGCTCCCTTATACATAGTTCTTCCCCTCACTGCTACAAGTCCCTTCTGGAGTGCTTTAATGTCAAAAATATTTCTGAAAGAAAAAATAACACTGACAAGAATTCTGGGAATTGCTGGAGTAGTTTCAGGCGTTATATTTATTGTATTATCAAGATAAATTTAGCTCACCTTTGAAAACATATTCTGGCTTTCCTGAGAAAAATATCGAATTCCCTTCTTTTCTTATGATTAATACCCCACCCCTGGAGACAAAGGATACCTTCTCATCTACCAGACCGAGAGCATAAATTATCATAAAACTGGAAAGGGCTCCTGATGCACAGGAAAGGGTCTCCCCTGCCCCCCTCTCCCATATACGATGAATTACTTCACTTCTTGAATTAATGGTAATAAAATCTACATTGGTGCCTTCAGGAAAAAAATTGTGCTTCTCTATTTCGCTCGCCTTCTTGAAATCAACGTCAGGATTTATTAATACAAAATGTGGATTTCCAAACCCCCTTGTATAATAACCCTGAATTTTCCTCTTTCCAAGGAAGATTGTAATTTTTTCAAATTTAAAATCCTTAATTTCAAAACGTACTATTATCTTCTCCTTAAAAATGATTTTTGCTTTTTTGCCCTTTGTAGCTACTTCTACGGAACCGCTTTGCCTTTGTGAAATCCTCAGGAACTCACCATACGCAAGTAGTGCATTTCCACAAATTTCAGCCTCACTCCCATCAGGATTAAAAAATCTCAGGAAATTATGCTCCATATTATAAATAACTAAAATATCACCACCTACTCCAAAATGTCTGTCCAGAATTCTTGTAGCCACTCTACTCAGACCGACATTTTTTACATCTTTTTCATCTATGAATACAAAGTCGTTTCCTTGGGATTGAAGCTTATGAAATGAAATCCGCATCAAGATATCCTTTAGACTTCATCCAGCGATCATTATAAATTTTTGAAAGGTATTTAAAGCCGGAGTCAGGCAAGAGGGTAACTATAATAGAATTAGGAAAGGCTTCTTTATATACCTTAATGGCACCCCACACATTCGCTCCAGAAGACCCCCCTACAAAAAGTCCTTCCTCCCTAGCAAGCCGCCTTGCCATAAGGAACGCATCCTTATCTTTAATCTGTATTATATCATCCACAAGAGAAAAATCTACAGTAGGAATTATGGCATCATCTCCCAGACCTTCTATTTCATACTCTCCATATTTTCCGGGTCTACCTGTTTTAAAATAGTCATAGAAAACAGAGCCCACCGGATCTACAGCAATACATTTTATATTTTGATTTCTCTCTTTGAGAAATTTTGCAATGCCTGTAAAACTTCCACCCGTTCCCAATCCCGCTACAAAATGAGTGATTTTGCCCTCCGTATCCTCCCATATCTCCTTCGCTGTGGTTTCATAATGGGCCATAGGATTATCCATATTCTCATGCTGATTCACATAAAAAGCATTTGGTGTCACCTCTGCAAGCTTTCTGGCTACTTCATTCCTGGATTCTGGAGAACCATGTTTAGCATTCCCCGGACATACGATTACTTCAGCCCCTAAAGCTCGGAGATGGTCTAACTTTTCCCGAGATACCTTTTCCGTCACAGTTAATATAACCTTAAAACCTCTAACGGCTCCGTACATTGCAAGTGCAACTCCAGTATTTCCAGAGGTGGCTTCCACAATAGTTCCGCCCTCTTTTAATTCTCCTCTCTCAAGAGCTTTCTCAATCATATAAATGGCAAGACGATCTTTAATACTCCCACCGGGATTAAGGAACTCAGCTTTAGCAAGTAATAGTTTATTATCCAAGGGAGAGACCACTTTCTGTAACCTCACCAGCGGAGTATTCCCTACAGCCTCAAGTATATTTTCCAAATATTTCATAAAAAAATTCGAAGCGGAGAGGGTGGGATTCGAACCCACGGTACCCCGGCTAGGGGTACAACGGCTTAGCAAGCCGCCGCCTTAAACCACTCGGCCACCTCTCCGTAACGTAGTTGTAATAATTTAATGTTTTCTGAAGAGATTATCAAGTTCTTCCAGTGAAACCAGCACCTTGCGTGCTTTTGTACCCTCCTGGGGACCTATTACCCCAATCTCTTCAAGCTGATCAATAATTCTAGCTGCCCTAGCAAAACCAACTTTTAACTTTCTTTGAAGCAAAGTAGCTGATGCTTTCCCTTCCAGAACCACGAGTTTTGCTGCTTCTTCTAAAAGAGAATCATATTCCCCTTCAACTTCCTGTATTTCCTCAGTTTTCTCCAATGGTACTTCAAGCATCTCTGGAATCATCCTGTAATAATTTGTCCGTATTTCTGCAATTCTTTTTCTTACTTCTTCCTCTTCAAGTCCTGTTTCCTCCATTAGAAAATCAATGAGTATGCTTTCCCTCTCATCCAGCCCAGGTTCATCAATTCTTATCATAGGAATATGAAGATTCCGTTCCACGAGTTCCTTCACAATATGATACCCGTCCTCCATCTCTGGGAAATATTCGGGAAGCAATCCTGCAATATAATCAATGGTAAGAGTCTTTGTAATTTCTTTAGTCTCCTCTTCAGAAACAAAGGGACCGTGAAGTCTCAACAATTCAGAAGTGCCAGGTGGTATAAATAGCATATCTCCTCTTCCCAGAAGCTTCTCGGCGCCCATCTCATCAAGTATAGTTCTCGAATCTACTTTGGAGGGAACTTTAAAGGCTATTCGAACAGGGAAATTAGCCTTTATCATACCGGTTATCACATCCACTGAGGGTCTCTGAGTAGCAACCACCAGATGAATCCCCACAGCTCTGGCCATTTGAGCCAGTCTTGCAAGGGGTTCTTCAATCTCCCTCCCTGTGGTGAGAATAAGATCTGCAAATTCATCAATTATAATAACAACATAAGGTAGTAATTCTTCCCCTTTTTCTTTTGCTCTCTTATTGTGACTCTCAATATCCCTTACTCCATCCCTTGCGAAATGCCGATACCTTATATCCATCCACTTCACGGCACTTTTCAGTGCTTCAACCGCAAGCTTTCTGTCCTTTACAACAGGCACCATGAGATGAGGGATTCCTTCGTAATAGGAAAGTTCTATCCTCTTTGGATCAATCAGTAAAAATCTCACTTCTTCTGGTGTTGCTCTCAGTAAAATGCTCGTAATGATAGTATTTATACATACAGATTTACCACTGCCTGTGGCACCAGCAATAAGAAGATGCGGCATCTTTGAAAGGTCGGCATAGACGGGATTACCGGCTGTATCCACACCTAGAGCGAATCCCAAGGGAGATTTCAATTTTCTAAATTCCTCTCTCTCAGCAAGCTCTCTAAAATACACTATCCTTCTCTTTCTGTTAGGGACTTCTATACCTATAAGCCCCTTCTCCGGGAGCGGAGCCACAATCCTGATTTTATTTGATTTCATCCTAAGGGCCAAGTCATCAGCAAGGTTGACTATCCGGGATAACTTAATACCCGGAGCTGGTTCATACTCATAACGGGTTACCACCGGACCTGGATAATATGCAACCACCCGTCCATCGACACCAAATTCCTTTAACTTTTCTTCAATGAGCTTTTTATTTTTTTCACACTCTTCCCTGTCCACTGTAGCTTCTGCCACGGGCACCTTATTCAACAATTTAATGAGTGCCTCACCAGAAATTGCAGGGTACACATATGGTTTTCCCTCTATGGAAGTTACAGGTTTTTCTCTCGTTTTTCTCCTTTTCCCTTTGCCAGCAGTTTTCTCTCCGATACCAATTTCCCTTTCAGAAATTATTTTTTTTTGAGCTTTCTCCTCTTCACCCTTTTTGCCAAAAATACCTGGAAATAGTACATAAATGGACAAAAGAATAAAAAGAAGAGAGACTATAATTTTACCGGCAATTCCCGCAAAATTCTCAATCCATTGAAAAACTGATACTGCAATGGATCCGGAAAAGGGCACTTTTATGTAGCCAGAAAGAAAAAATAATATAAGAAAAAGCGCACTTAATTTTATAATTATTTTATTTGAAAGTCTGGAGAATGCCAGAAGAATGGTCATTACTAAAAGTGAAAATATCAGGTAGTATCCAAGAATATATCCGAAGGTATCGATAAATATTTGAGCAACACTATAACCAAATCTCCCTCCTAAATTTGCATCTATATTTCCACTTTTATATGTGACCATGCTCACCAAGATGAGAAGAAAAACGGAAAAAGAAACAATCCCTGAAACCACTGTGAGGGTATGCTTCTTATCCTCTTCCTGTAAAAACATTAAAAATAGCAAAAAAGCAATAACTATTACAAAAACAAATAAATTCACCATGTTTTTATCATAATCCAAGGGATCGAAAGAATCAACCCCTTGACAATATACTTGTCTCGCGTAATAATAAATCTCGAGGGAGATGGCCCAAAAGAAAGGAGGGTAGTATGAAAAAAGTAATAGCGGGTGCCTTATTACTCCTTATTGGATCCCTATATGCTGGAGGGTGGGATAACGAGGTGATGGGGGTAAGGCAGCTGGGTATGGGTTCCATATTTGCGGGGATCGCGGATGATGCAACCGCAATTTTTTATAACCCAGCTGGTATTCTCAGTAAGAACATGGATGTAATCGTTGAAGGGGTTGCACTACTTCCCAAACATTCCTATTTCTCCGATGCACTGGGGAAAACAATCTACAGTAAGAAAAATTCATATATACCACAACTCTTTTTCACCTACAAGTTAAACGATAAGGCAGGCTTGGGATTGGGAGTTTATGCCCCATATGGTGGAGGCGTTGTGGGATGGAAAAAAGAAGACCTGGGCATGCTACTGGAATCTGGTCTTGCCGTATACACTTTGACACCCACCCTTGCCTATCAGCTAACCCCTAACCTCTCCATCGGAGTAAAAGGGAATATATACTATGGGTTTGCAATGCAAAAACAGGAAAACACAGACACTATAAACGTAGATGCAAAAGGGCCGGCCTTCTCAGGAGGATTAGGGATTCTGTGGAAAAATGACAAAATTGGCATCGGGCTCTCTGTAAGAGGCCCTGCTAAAATTAAACTTTCAGGAACTTACGATAGTAAGCAGATGGGGGAACATGATATAGATATGGAATTCAACCTCCCTACAAATATTCTTTTTGGTATAGGTTATAAGGTAACTTCTAATCTTACCTTGGGTATAGATGCTGAGTATTCCATGTGGTCTGCACTGGATATATTTAAAACCACCATTAAAGAGGTAATTACACCGCTGGGAACTATTGATTTGGAGCAAGAAGACACCCTTGATTTTGAAAATATTTTCAAAATCAAGGCGGGAGGAGAATATACTTTGGGTAACGGGCTTGCTCTGAGATTAGGAGCTGCCTATGATAAATATTCGATTCCTGACAAATCTCTTGATCCAGTCAACATCGATGTAGACAAATACGTGGTATTTTCGGGCCTTGGTTATACCATGAATAAGGTCCAGTTGAATCTCTCCTTCCTCTATGCCATGGGGCAGGAGAGGGAGGTTACAGAGGAGGTAGCTCCTGGGGTTACAATAACTAGCAAATACAATCTAAATGCATTTGTGATTGGAGCAGGTATCAGGTACAGCTTCTAATTTAGATATTGAGGGCCATCTCCCTCAATTGTCTTATTAACTAATGAAAATGTTAAAAAATAGGGAGTTTGGGCAGGCATTAATAATCTTTCTTTTACTCCTTATAGCTCCAGTTTTTTTCTCATTAAATCATTATTATTCTCAGAGAGCGAAACTTAAAAAAGAGCTTAATATTGCTTTAAAGGGTTTGATTCGGGATGTAGAGCGTTCAATAGAAATTGGACAGTTATCCTTTGAGAAAATACAATCCGCTATTGAAGAAAGGGGATATGTTGACTCTACCTATTTTACGGATTTAGCAACCAGATACTACCTCTTAATACCAGGAGTAAGAGCTATAAACTGGATTAATTCGGAGGGGGTAATAAGCATAGTGTACCCATATATATCCAACAAACCCGCCCTTGGTAAAAGTCTTTTTCAACATCCCTATGCCAAAGAAACATTTAAAAAAGCTTACTTTACCCGGACGGTCCAAGTTACTCCTATAATTCCTCTTCTACAGGGTGGTGACGGAATAGCTTTTTACTACCCTGTTGTTTCTAAAGGAAAACTTTTGGGATTTGTGAATGGAGTGTTTAATATAGATACCCTTCTCATTTTTTCCAGCCATGAAAGCTGGAGGGAAGATTTTAGACTCATCGTGAAGTACGGTTCAACGGTGTTATATCCATTTGGAGTTCCTAAAAAAATCGGTAAAATCACAAAAACGGGTAATCTAAAAATCCTAGATAAAACATGGGAACTTGTTGTAATACCAACATCCTCTAAAGTCCTCAGTACTTATGATTTTTATTCACTTGTTGGTTTTTTTGGTTTGTTTCTTTTATTTTCTATGGCGGTATCCATACTCTATTACAAAAGTCAAATCCGTGAGAAAAGAGATTTAAGAATTAAGCAAAGACTTTCCAGAATCGTGGAGGAAAGCAAGAATGTAATATTAATCACAGATGAAGAAGGGAATATCGTATACGCTAATCGAAAATCCACTACGATCTTTGGACAGGATATTATCGGGAAAAATATTACGGAGATTGGATTTCACCAAGTAAAAGATGAAAAGTTCAATATGGAAGTGATTATTCCACCGGATAAATATTACATTGTTGACGTCCTAAAAATCAAAGAAGATAGCGGTTACGAATACTGTTACATGGCCCATGACAGGAAAGAAATATTAAAAGAGAGACAGGAACTTAAGCTTGAAACTGAATTTCTCAAAAGATATGATGAAATCCGCCTAAGGATTCTTAACGAAAAAAGTTTTAAAAGAGGTGTGACCAAGGCCCTGAGAATGCTTAATAGACTCCTCTATTCCAAGGGAGCGGCTTTATATATTAAAAATAACGGCAAAATAACACTGTTTCATTATTTTGCCCCGGCAAATATTAAATTACCACAGGAACCTGGTCTGGATCACCCTATAACTGTGTCTATACTGGGCAATTTAAAATTAAACTACGAAGAGAATGGCGAAAAATTCCTCTCTGTGCCTCTTTTTGCACGTGGAGAGTCTGTGGGTTCCCTGTTACTTGTTCTATCCCCCAGATTTCAGGAAGGAGAATTATTGGAACTCATTCAACATGACCTGGGTTATTTCGTATATACCCAGAAGCTTATAGAAGACCTGCATAGTCACAAGAAAGAACTTGAACTTATTTTATCCCTGGCTAAAGCTCTGGCAGGTATTGAAGACTTCCATAAAGGTTTAAAGAAATCCGCTTCAGTCATTCAGAAACTTACGGGTGCGGATATCATCATGATTGGAAAGGTTTTTGACGAAAAAAGACTGCTTGTTACTCACATCCATCTCTCAGGAAAGATACCCATAAAAATTGGAGATACACTGAACATTAAAGAATATAAAATTCTCAGCAGCGTAGTGAAGCAGTGGCAGCCGGTGAAAATTGATTCTCTTCTTGCATTAAAAGGCGGAAGATTAGTGGATACTCTTAAAGATTCAGGAATAAAATCCGTACTATATTATCCCTTACTAAGAACCTATGAACATTCTTATATATTCATCCTTGGGGGCTTCAAAACAAATCAGTTCAACTCTAAAACCATAGAGGAAATGGAGAAAATCGATGAATTGATTGCACCTTATATCCATATAGTGGAACTTATCGAAAAACTTAATCGCTCAAAATCCCTCTTCCAATTCTTATATTCCTTTATTAAGGAAGCTGCAGATGAATCAAAAATGGAGAAAGTAGACGAAATCTTACTAGAGATGCTGTTTAAATACACAAGGCCTGAATATGCAGGTCTTTATGAAATAGATGAAGAAAACCGTTTATTCAAAAGACTCACTTACAAAATAAATCCAGAACTCAAGGGATTAGAAAAAATTCTGAAACAATTGCCAGATTTTATACCATTTGGTAAAGGTTTAATATCAACCGCATATGAAAGATTATCTCCTATCATTGTAGAAGACACAGAAAAAACAAAAGAATTTTTCACCTATCCAGAGGTTACGAAATTCTACACTCCTGCTTCTCTCATGGTAATCCCTCTGTTACAACATGGAGAAACGAAGAGGTTAATACTTCTTGAATCCAAAACCCCTTATTATTTCAACAAAGACTACGAGTCAGTATTGGAACTATTGCTCAGCACATATAGATATCTTGCAGAACTTATCAGAAACCGAGAAGAACTGGCTATACACCTTCGGGAAATGGAACTTATTATAAACAACGTGAATACCGGGATATTTATTGTGGATGAGACATTCACCATTGCAAAGGCCAATAATGCGATTCAGGAAATTCTGGGGAAGCCTAGTAAGGAATTATTGGGGAAAAAATGCTTTGATGTGGTCCACCATGATCGTAAACCAATTCCACAATGTCCTTTAAAAAACATCGTAGTAACTGGAGCTCCAAAGTCAGAGCCAGAGATAATATACGAAAAAACGTTGAACAAATATCTCAAGTTGCAACTTGTTCACCTTTATTCCAAGGAGGGTAAGGGCTATTATCTTCATACCTTCGAGGATGTAACCGACATAAAGAGATACGAGGAGCTTCTCTATACACTCTTTGAAACTGTTGTGGAATTATCCACTGCTAAATCTGTCGATGATCTTGCTGAAAAATTGAAGGATAGCTTCTTCCTGATGACTCGCTTTGAGGCCATAGGCTTTTTCCTCAATTATGATGACAAAATGGAGCGTTTTAGTAAAATAAAATATTTTGAGAAAGGTAAAGAAGAGATACCGTTACCTAAAGGAATTAGTGAACTGGTCAAACTTACGTACTTGAATAAAGCAGCTCATTATTATATGATTCCTCAGGACAGTGATTCTATGCGTGAGAATTTAGGCATAGAAATTAAATCTAAAGGAACACATGTTTTTTATCCCCTCATATCTGGGGAAAAGGTTATAGGAGTCTTATATCTAAAATTACGTGAAGGAACAGAGTTATCTTTAACCGAGCAGGAAGCGATTTCTGTACTTGTTAGATCCATCTCTCTGGCTTTGAGTAATTTAAACCTCATTAAAGACCTAGACAAGGCCCTCACTTCATTGAAAAAGTCCTATACCGAAACAATAAAAATCTTAGCAGAAACGTTGGACAAAAGAGAGCACGAAACCCAGAATCATTCTCAGAGAGTGGCGCTCATTGCAGTGAGAATAGGAATGGAACTCAATTTACCCAACAATGAACTGGTGGAATTATACTGGGGAGGTTTACTTCATGATATAGGGAAAATAGCGATTCCTGATGCAATACTTCTTAAAACCGAAAAGTTAACTCCTACCGAGTGGAGAATTATGAGAAGGCATGTAGAATATGGATATGAAATAGTAAAACACTTAGAATTCCTGGGTAAAGGTAGAGATGTGATTCATTATCACCATGAAAGATGGGATGGCACTGGTTATCCCGAGGGGCTCAAAGACGGTATTATCCCTCTCTTAGCCAGAATATTTGCTGTGGCAGACGCCTATGATGCAATGATATCTGATAGACCGTATCAAAAGGCACGTTCTCACGAAGAAGCTGTGGAAGAAATCAAGAGAAACTCTGGAATACAATTTGATCCCATGGTGGTGGATGCCTTCCTGAAAATTTCCAAAGAGGAGTTACTGGAAATACGAACCAAATTAGAAGTTAAAAATATGCCGGAAATGAAACTCTTTGATTGACAATCCCTGCTAAATCAATTATATTTAAATACTCACAAAATCCCCAAGGAGGAGGATTGAATGGCTAAAAAAATAATACCGGGAATTAATTTGAAAGCTGAAAGAGAACTTACGGTGGAGATTACAAAAGAAGACATTGAGAATGAAATAGAAAATGTTGCAAAGATTTATAGAAAAAGGGCTAAAATAAAAGGATTTAGACCAGGGAGAGCACCTTTAGAACTGGTAAAAGCAACATTTAAAGATGAGATCTTAGAGGATGCAAGAAGTGAAGCACTAAAGAAAAAAATATGGAATGAGCTTGAAGCGCGCAAGGAGGAACCTGTATCTGAAATAAAGATTGTGGACATTAAGGAAGAGGATGACAAACTTATCGCGGTTTTTTCGTATGAGGCAATCCCCACATTCTTATTTCCCAACCTTACAGAGATTAAAGTAGAGAAAAAGATAAAAAGGGTTTCGGATATAGATGTGGAAGAAGAGGTAGACAAAATGAGGAAAAGGCTTGCAAAATATATTCCTATCCAGAGGGAAGCGGAGGAAGGTGATTACATAATAGCTGATTATGAGGAAAGAATAAATGGAAAGACGGTGAAAAGAAATAAAAATATTCTTGTTCATCTCTCATGGGGGGAAATGAAACCCGAAGTTTTTGAAAAATTTAAGGGCACCAGGAAGGGCGATACTGTAACCTTTGCAGATTTTATAGAAACAGAGAATGGTGAAAGGGCAAAGATTGAATTTATTTATAGAATAAAAGAAGTGGCAGAAGAAAAATTACCAGAAATTGACGATGAATTTGCAAAAAGACTCGGGTTTGAAAATGTCAATGAGATGTATGAAAAGATTAGGCAGAATCTCGAAGAGAAATATGAAAGGGAATCAGAAGATAAACTGGAGTGGCAGATTATAGATGAGATTTATAACCGAATCCAGTTTGAGCTCCCACAATCAATGGTAGAGAACAAACTGGAGTTTCTAAAAAGAAGTATGGGCGTCAAAGAATTTCCCGAACACATGAAGGACAGCATGGAAAATCTTGCAAGAGATCTTGTAAAAAGAGAAATAATTTTAATGAGGTTCGCTGAATCTGAGGGTTTAATTCCCACAGAGGAAGAAATTGAGAAAGAGATTGAGAAAAGAGCACAGGAATACCACATGGATAAAGAGAAATATAGAAAAGAACTTGAGAAAAGAGGAACCCTTGAAAATATCGTAGAATACCTTAAAATTGAAAAGGCAATGGAAACTCTAAAAAATTTGGTTAAGCTGGAGGTAATTTTCGAATGAAGGAAAAAAATCAATATATTCCTTATGTTATAGAGCAAACTGGAAGGGGTGAAAGAGTTTTCGACATATATTCCCGATTGTTAAAGGATAGGATTATATTTCTCGGCAGTCCTATCGACGACCACGTCGCAAATCTCGTAATAGCACAACTCCTCTTCCTTGAGGCAGAAAATCCTGAAAGGGATATAAATGTATACATTAATACCCCTGGGGGGTCTGTTACTGCGGGCTTGGCTATTTATGACACCATGCAGTATATCAAACCTGATGTATCCACCATCTGCGTGGGTATGGCTGCATCCATGGGAGCACTACTTCTTGCAGCAGGAACAAAAGGAAAAAGATATGCGCTTCCACATTCCAGAATAATGATTCACCAACCCTGGGGTGGTGTTCAAGGACAGGCCATAGATATAAAAATACATGCTGAAGAGATTATGAGGTTGAGAAAGATCATTAATGAAATACTCGCAAAACATACAGGTCAACCTATCGAGAAAATAGAAAAAGATACTGACAGGGAATTTTTTATGTCTTCAGATGATGCGCTCACATACGGTATAATTGACGAAGTTATAGCCTCCCGTAAGGAGGTGACGAAGTAATGCCAAGAAGGAAACTGCAAGAACCAAAAGAACCCAGATGTTCATTCTGCGGTAGGACTGCTAGAGAGGCTGGTAGGCTGATTTCTGGGATTGATGGTTACATCTGTGTAGATTGTATAAAAATTGCCTATGAAATAATTAAAGAAGAGGAAGACACTAAAAAGGATCTTTTGATATTCAATCCTCCTCCACCCCACGTGATTAAGGAGTATCTTGACCAGTATGTAGTGGGACAGGAACACGCAAAGAAAGTTCTTTCAGTAGCAGTTTATAATCATTACAAGAGAATAACTCATAAGAAAAAGGATGTAGAACTTGAAAAGTCCAACGTACTATTAATAGGACCCACTGGTACAGGGAAAACTCTACTGGCTAGAACTCTTGCTAAACTTCTTGATGTACCCTTTGCTATATACGATGCTACTCCTCTTACAGAAGCCGGTTACGTAGGAGAGGATGTGGAAAATATACTCACAAGACTCCTTCAAAATGCCAATTATGACGTGGAACGGGCACAAGTGGGAATTGTGTACCTGGATGAAGTAGACAAACTCGCCAGGAGATCTGATTCACCATCGATTACAAGGGATGTATCAGGTGAAGGTGTTCAGCAGGCCCTTTTGAAAATACTCGAGGGTAATATTGTCAACGTTCCCCCTCAGGGTGGACGTAAGCATCCAGAACAACCCTTTATTCAGGTAGATACCACTAATATTTTATTTATACTCGGGGGGACATTCGAGGGTTTGGAGAACATAATAAGAGAGAGATTGGGTAAAAGAGAAGTGGGATTCAAAAAAGAGTTCAAAGAGTTGACAAGGGATGAAATACTCAAATTCGTGGAACCTCGTGATCTTGTGAAATATGGTTTGATACCAGAATTCGTAGGACGAGTTCCTGTTGTAGCACCACTCCACTCTCTCAGTGAAGAACATCTGGTCAGAATTCTGGTAGAACCCAAGAATTCGTTGGTAAAACAATACAAAAGATATTTTGAGCTGGAAGGCGTTAAACTCACATTCACTGAGGACGCGCTCTATGAAATAGCAAAAATAGCAATGGAAAGAGGTACAGGTGCAAGGGGCTTAAAATCCATTATAGAAAAGGCGCTTCTCGAGACCATGTTTAAGCTTCCTTCTCTCAAAGATGTAGATGAGGTTATAGTGGATAAGGGCGTAGTCAGGGAAGGGAAAGAACCTGTCTTTATAAAAAGAAAGAAGAAGAAAGTCCAGAATTTATGAAGATCCCTGTAATTATTACCAGGGAACTTTTGGTTTTCCCTCGTACGGTCACACCTATACTCATAGCCAGGCCTTTCTCCCTCAGGGCTGCAAGAGAGGCTCTTTCACTTGATAGGAAAGCGCTTTTTATTCCTCAGAAGGATTCCGCTAAAGAGAGGCCCGAAGATAAAAATGATGTTTATGGAATAGGAACTATAGGCCGATTTATTCAATATGTTAACGCACCCGATGGAAGCATTAGGGCTATAATAGAAGGATTAGAAAGGGTAAGTTTGAAAGAGCTATATTATGAAGATGAGCTCTTTCGTGCAGAATACCAGCACTCCCCGGTAGAGGCTAAAATAGACGAGGAAGTTCAACAGTTAAGCAGAATGCTAAGAGAATACTACAGTAATTATAGCAAACAGGTACATTCCATCCCAGATGAAGTCACTCTTACAATACTTGATCAGAGCAATGATCCTTATGTTATTGCAAATGTACTAGCTGCACATTTACCTATAAATTTTGAAGAAAAAATTGAAATTTACAAAATTGATAATCTGAAAGAACTTCTAAAGAAGCTCATTTCCATCCTTATAAGAGAATTGGAATTTCATAGATTAAAACTGGAAATCGAAGAACGGGTAACTCAGGAGATCAGAAAAAATCAGAAACAGTACTTCCTGCAGCAGCAGATGAAAGAAATACAGAAGGAACTCGGACTTGAAGAAGAAAGTGAATTTGAAGCTCTGGAGAAGCAAATTAAAGAATCTCTAATGCCCGAAGATGTGAAGAAAAAAGCATTGCATGAGCTGAGTAAATTAAGAAGAACGCCTTCTATTTCACCTGAAGCAACTGTCATCAGAAATTATCTCGACTGGCTAATAAATCTTCCGTGGGGTAGATGTAGTAAAGATAATCTTGATATTAAACATGCAAGAAAGGTACTGGATGAAGACCATTTTGGATTGGAAGAACAAAAAGAAAGAATACTTGAATACCTTGCGGTTCTGAAATTAAAAGGACAGATTCGTGGTCAAGTTATTTGCTTTGTGGGACCTCCTGGAGTTGGAAAAACATCTCTTGCACGTTCTATCGCAAGAGCATTGGGAAGAAAATTCGTGAGAATTTCTCTTGGGGGAATGAGAGACGAGGCAGAGATACGCGGTCACAGAAGAACCTATGTGGGAGCAATGCCGGGTAGAATCATTCAACAAATAAGAAGAGCTGGCACACAAAATCCAGTTTTTCTTCTGGATGAAATTGACAAGGTCGGAACGGATTGGAGAGGTGATCCACAAGCAGCTCTCATGGAAGTTCTTGATCCAGAGATAAATAAATACTTCCAGGATAATTACTTAGAAGTGGATTTTGACCTTTCCAAGGTATTATTTATTACCACTGCAAATTCTCTTTACGGAATTCCAAGACCACTACTTGACAGAATGGAGGTAATTCCCATAAAGGGATATCTCGATTTCGAAAAGCTTCACATTGCCAGGGGCTATCTTCTGCCCAAAAAACTAAAGGAATCTGGCTTGAATGCTAAAATTTTCCGGATAGAAGATAAGGCTATACTGCGGATAATTCGAGAGTACACCCGTGAGGCAGGATTGAGAGAATTGGAAAGACAAATTGCGAGGATTGTACGAAAAGTTGCAAAAAAATATGCAGAAAAAGGAAAAGGCGCATTTATAACAGAAAAGAACCTTGAAAAGTATCTGGGTTTACCCAGACATAGACCGAGGGATATGCGGAAATCACTACCTCCTGGAGTTGCTATAGGACTTGCATGGACAGAGTTCGGAGGTGATATACTAAATATTGAAGTGCAGAGGATGAGTGGAAGAGGGAATCTAGAGCTCACAGGACAGCTTGGTGATGTCATGAAAGAATCTGCTAAAGCAGCATTAACTTATATCCGAAGTAACTATGAAAAGTTTAACCTTCCAAAAGATTTCTATAGAAATATAGACCTGCATTTACATGTACCGGAGGGAGCAATTCCCAAGGATGGGCCTTCTGCTGGTATAGCAATATTGGCAGCCATGATATCTTCATTGACTGGTAAATCATTGCCACCGGACATCGCTATGACTGGAGAAATAACAATAACAGGACAGGTTCTTGCTGTGGGAGGCCTTGAAGAAAAGATTCTGGCAGCTAAAAGATATGGCATAAGAAAGATCTTCTTGCCCAAAGAGAACGAAATTGATATTAAGGAGATGAAGAAAGAAATCACAAGGAATATCGAGTTGGTGTATGTAGCAGATCTGAATTCCTTCGTTTCCCATCTATTGAGTCTGACATGAAAGAGAAAGCTCTTCTCGTAGGTATTGCAGAGTCTTCTCTGGATAGATGGAGAGAGCTTGAAAGATTGGAAGAATTAGCTCTCTTAGCTAGGGCAGCTGGAGCAGATGTTTTCGAAAAAATCTTACAGATAAGGAATAAAGTAGACCCAGCTTATCTTATCGGCAAGGGAAAGGCATATGAAATCAGAGATATATGTCAGGAGTATGGAATAGATGTTGTAATTTTTGACAGGGACCTCTCTCCTTCACAGCTCAGAAATCTTGAAAAAATCATAGAGAGAAAGATAGTGGATAGAACAGAATTGATAATGGACATCTTTGCACAACATGCAAGAACAAATGAAGCAAAAATACAAGTTGAACTTGCACAACTTCTTTACAGACTCCCAAGATTGGTAGGTAGAGGTACACTTCTATCCAGACTTGGAGGTGGTATAGGAACAAGAGGCCCTGGAGAGAAAAAACTTGAAGTGGACAGGAGAAAAATTAAGGAAAGGATATCCCGACTTGAAAAAGAACTGAAAGAGATAGAAAGGACCCGTGAACTTCATAGAAAGCACAGAAGGAATATTTATAAAGTAACACTTGTAGGTTACACCAATACAGGAAAATCCACAATCATGAATCTCTTAACTAAATCAAGCATAAAGGTGGAAGATCAACCCTTTTCCACTCTAGATGCCACAACCAGAATACTTTATCTTGAAGGACTTCCCAGAAGAGTAGTATTATCTGATACGGTGGGATTCATTGAGGATATTCCTCATCATCTTATTGCCTCTTTTAAAGCTACACTGGGAGTTGCAAAGGAAGCAGATCTACTCCTCCATATTATAGATATTTCACATCCAAGGGTTAAAGAAAGAATCCAAGTTGTAAGACAAGTGCTACAGGAGATTAGCTGTAAAGATAAGCCATTAATAATGGTATTCAACAAAATTGATCTGATTATTGAACCCAAGATAATAGAAAGATTCAGTGAAGAATTCCCCAACAGTATTTTTATTTCTGCAAAATTAGAACAGGGGCTGATGGAATTAAAGGAAGAAATAAAAAATTTCCTTAAGAATTTACCTGATGCTGAAAGAAACAGAAAACCTCTGAAAAGCTTATAATTCCGCTATAATTTTTCATTAGCTGATTTTCTCATCCAACATAACACTTGACAAATTCACCAAAAATATGTAAAATAATGGTGAAAAGTGGTAAAAAGTGGAGGAAAAAATTGGCCAAAAGAGAAAAAAGGAATAATCGTTTTCATAAAATAGATGAGAAAGGTAGGGTTGCGATACCTGCTACTCTCAGAAGAAATCTCACATTTGGCGAGAGACTGGTGCTTACCAAAGGATTTGAAAAATGTATATACGCTTTCAGTGAGAAGGAATGGAAAGCTCTGATGCAGAGGATTCAAGACATTCCTCTTGTCGACGAGAAAAAAAGAAATGCCACACGTTATATAATGGGCGAAGCAGAAGAAGTAGAAATAGACTTACAGGGGAGGATTCTACTCCCCGGTCATCTAATGGAATACGCAGGAATTACAAAAGAATGTTATTTTGTTCGAATGCCTCGCTGGTTTGAAATTTGGAATCCTGAAGAGTACCAGAAGATGGTAGATAGAAAAAATATTGATTTTGAAGAGCTACCAATATGAGCGTTCATAAATCTGTACAGCTGCAACATGTCATCGATTACCTTTCTCCTTTGGAGGGAGAAATAGTAGTAGATGCAACTGCAGGTGAAGGTGGGCATACCAAAGCACTAGCTGAAAAAGTGGGAGGAAGTGGTATTGTTATAGCTTTGGAGAAAGACCCTGTCTATTTCCACAAACTAGAAGAAACAGTTAGAAACTATAAGAATGTTAGGATTTTCAACTGTGATTATATTGAAATCTCCACAGTACTCACGGGACTTGGCATCGAAAAAGCTGGCAGAATTCTCTTTGATTTTGGGCTCTCTACTTTCCACATCGAGGATTCCGGTAGGGGATTCAGTTTTAAACGGGAAGAACCTCTTGACATGAGATTTAATCCGGAAGCGGGAAAGCCTTTGAGTTACTATATAAACAGGATGTCACCCAAAGAAATAACAGAAATACTGGTGAAATACGGAGAGGTAAAATATGCGAGCAAGGTTGCACAGGGTATTGTGGCAAGAAGGAAAAAATCTAAATTCAAGACAACTTATGATCTTAATGATGTAATCGCAGAAATATTCAAAGGCCCTCTCTATAAAAATGAGCTTCCAAAAATTTACATGGCATTTAGAATTTTTGTTAACGATGAATTGAGGCACGTGGTAAAAGGGGGCGTAGAAGGGATTAAAATCCTCAAACCTGGAGGGAAAATAGCTTTTATCTCCTATCATTCTCTAGAGGATAGAATCATCAAACGACTTAAGATGCTATCTTGCATTACTCCTTTGACCGGCAAACCCGTAGAACCCGATACTCAGGAAGTGGAAATAAATCCCAGAGCCAGGAGTTCAAAATTACGTGTATATGTAAAAAAGGAGGAATGTGATGAGGAAGAGCTTCATAATTGCCTTTCTGCTTTTACTTCTTCTTTTCCCCGTAGCTTACTTAAGTAGCATTGTGACATCTCTAGCTTCTAAAGTGGCTAGATTAAAAAATCAAAGAGAAATAGTAAGAAGAGAAATGTTAATAAAAAGAGCCAAAATGGTAGAAGTCTCACGTCTGGAGAAGCTTCTATCGGGGAGAAATGGTGTGGAGAATTAAATTTATAAAAATATTTCTTCTGATATTTTCTATTGTGGTCACGGTGAATCTATTCGCCCTTCAATTAACTTCCCTAGGGAAACCATATAGGGAAAGAGGAGTAAAGCAATCATTAAAACAAAAAACTCTACTTCCGGAGAGAGGAGAAATTCTTGACAGAAAACTCCATCCCGTGGCTACAAGTATCCCGGTTCTGAGGATATATCAGACTGGTAATCCTGTAGAATCGCGGAAAATTCTTTTAAAATATGGAATTCGTCCCAAAAAGTTTAAAAATAGGAAAACATATTTTTTACTTATAGGAGAAATTCCCTTTATTTCATCGCCTCTACCACAACTTACGAAGGATCGTCAGCTTTACCAGGAAATAGTGCTTAAGAGATTCTACCCGTACCATAATATTGGAAGTGGAATTATTGGAACAATGGGAAAAGATAGAGCTTTAGGGGGTCTTGAATACAGTATGGATTTCTGGTTAAAGGGAAAAGAGGGTGTAGACTATTATTATAGAGATGCCAAAGGAAATGTCTTGAAATTTCCTCAGCTTGACTTCAGACCCCCAAAAAAGGGAAAAAATTTAATAATAACCCTGGATTTTGACCTTGAAGATTATATTTACCAGCTCCTCAAAAAAACAGTAAAGGAAAAAAAAGCTAAAGGTGGCTTTGTAATAGTCACAAATCCACAAACAGGAGAAGTGCTGGCCCTTGTGAATTATCCCACTCACGACCCAAATGATGCTAAACCTACGAAAAACAAAGCTATAGAAGACCCATATGAGCCAGGATCTACTTTTAAAATTGTTCCTTATACTTATGCTTTTATGAACGACATCATCTCCCCAAATGATTCTGTAGAAACCGGAGAGGGATACATAGTAGTAGAAGGGAAAACAATACGAGATGTGCATCCGCTTGGAAAAATCTCTTTTAGGGATGCCATAATTTACTCTTCCAATGTAGCGGCAAGTAAACTGGGACTTTTAATCGGCCCAAAGGGACTCTATACCATGGCTCAGAACTATGGAATAGGTGCACCTACAGGCTCCATACTCCAAGGTGAATCCTTTACCCGACTTAAAAAACTTTCTGAATGGAAAAAATCGTACACAGCTAATTTTGCTATGGGATATGGCATACTCGTTAACGGCCTGCAGATGGCCATGGCATATGGAGCTATTGCCAATGGGGGTATACTTTATGCTCCGAGGTTTATATTAAACCATCATGAACCTGTTTTTATACGGAGGGTTATGCCTCCTGAAGTGGCCGACACCATGAAGAATATACTGGAAGATGTGGTTGAAAAAGGAACAGGGCGCAGGGCTCGCATTCCAGGCATTGCTATATGTGGAAAAACTGGCACATCCAAAGTGTATGATCCATTTCGAGGGCGCTATGATTCCAGAAGAATTATATCGTCTTTCATCGGGTTTTTCCCTAAAAATGAACCACAATATCTTATATATGTGGTTATCTTTGAGCCTCAGGGACCACCATATACTCTTTACGGCGGGCAGATTGCTGCTCCTCTTTTTAGAGAAATAGCCGAATTTCTAATAAAGGGGGATACTTATGCGGCTCTATAAATTGGCTGAAGGATTTAAAGTGAAAGGCGGTGACACAGAAATCACTGGAATAGTGTACGATTCAAGACTTACAAAAAAAGGTGATTTATTTATTGCTTTAAGGGGTAGAAGATTTGATGGTCATAAATTCATAGAGGACGTGATTAAAAAAGGTGCACATGCCCTGTGTGTTGAAAAAGATGAAAATTACCCTATACCATATATTCTTGTAAAAAATACCCGAGAAGCAATGGGTATTCTAGCTGCTCGTTTTTATAATTACCCTTCAACCAGAGTAAGAACCATTGCAATAACAGGTACTAACGGGAAAACGACAACAGCATTTATAATTAAAGATATGCTTGAATTTATGGGAGAGAAGGTAGGGCTCCTCGGGACAATACATTATTGCAATGGTGAAATATGCAGAGAAGCCGAAAGAACAACACCAGAATCTGTGGATATCCAGAGATTTTTGAAAGAGGCAGAAGATACAGGATGCAGATTTTTTGTTATGGAGGCATCTTCTGCTGGTATTGAAGAAAAAAGACTGGTTGGTACACAGATACACACTGCAATATTCACAAATTTTTCAAGAGAACATTTAGAATATCATGGAACTATGGAAAACTACTTAAACGCAAAACTAAAACTGTTCAGAGAATACTCACCTGAGTATTCCATTATAAATGAGGATGATCCCCATGCTTCACTATTCAAGGAAAATCAAAAAAATGTTTTTACCTTCGGGTTCAGTGAAGGAGCTGATATTAGAGCAGAGATTAAAACCATAAGTCTTGATGGTACACTTCTGAATCTCCACGGACTCATTGAAGAAGAGAACATATATCTGCCTATCCCTGGAAAGTTTAACGTTTACAATATGATGGCTGCTTTACTCACTCTCCATGTATTAAAGATACCTGTAAAAGAGAATCTCAAAGCTATAATTCAAAGCATAAAGGGGATCCCGGGTAGATTCGAGGTACTTAAGGGTTCAAAATGTGATATCCATGTTATCATCGACTACGCACATACTCCTGAAGCCCTTGAAAATTTACTGGAATCTATCCGAACTTTTAGAAAGAAAAGGGTCATTACGGTATTTGGTGCAGGTGGAGATAGAGATAGGGGGAAAAGACCTCTATTTGGGAGTATCGCACAAAAACTTAGCGATTTCATGGTAATAACATCGGATAATCCAAGAAATGAAGATCCGGAGAGTATCATTCAGGATATTATTGCTGGAATTAAAGGAGCAAATTTTATCACTATAATCGACAGAAAGGATGCTATATACTATGCTATTGAACATGCTCAGCCAGGGGATATAATAGTAATTGCAGGTAAAGGACATGAAACCTATCAGGAAATTAAGGATAAAAAATACCCCTTTAGTGACAAAGAAATCTCACTGGAAGCATTAAGGAGAAGAGGATGTTTAAACTGAGAGAGATTGAAGTAATAACTGGTGGTAAACTTCTGGATGCAGACCCTGAAAAGGAAATCAAGGGTGTAAGTACAGATTCAAGGACAGTAAAGGAGGGGGATCTATTTTTTGCCATCAGGGGACCAAAATTTGATGGAGCAGACTTTGCTATGGAAGCTGTCGAAAAAGGGGCTTCATGTGTAATATTACCCTTTGGAAAAGGACCATCGAATATTCCCCGTATTCTTGTGGATAGTCCAATACTTGCACTTGGTAGACTTGCAAATTACAAAATCAAAAAAATGAGCACAAAGGTAATTGGAATAACAGGCTCTGTGGGTAAAACAACAACTAAGGAATTAATATATACTTTATTATCCGCCCGATTTAAAGTTTACAAAAGCAAAAAAAGCTACAATAATAACATTGGTCTTCCTCTTACTATTCTGAATGCTCCTCAAGATATTGACTATCTTGTACTGGAATATGGGACAAATCACCCCGGTGAGATATCCTATCTCACTTACATTGCTAGACCACACATTGCAGTCCTCACAAAAGTAGCAAGAAGCCATCTTGAATTTTTTGTTAACACTCTCAATGTAGCAATCGAAAAAGCCGGGCTCTTTGAAGCACTTCCACCGAGAGGAATTGCAATCGTAAATGCTGAAACGATACATCTAGATGAAATAGAAAGGAGAATTCCGCCATTGGTAAAAAAGATTTTTTATGGAGTGGAGAAAGGCGATGTAAAACCAGTTCGATACACTCTTGAGGAAGACAAAACAAAATTTTTGGTGGACGGAGAAGAGCTGATTTTACCCATCCCGGGCAAAGGTATGCTGGAGAATGCTATGGCTGCCATTGTAGTTGCAAAGGAGCTGGGAATTCCATTACACGAAATGAAAGAACTTTTGAGAAACTTCAGAGACGAGAGCATGCGTATGGAAATTATCAATCTGGAATCTGGTTTTAAAATTGTTAATGATGCTTATAATTCAAATCCAGACTCACTTTTGGAGCTCTTCAAAACCTTCAGAGAACATAAGGGCAAAAGACTGATTTTTGTTCTTGGCGATATGTTGGAGCTGGGAGATAAAGCCCCCGAGCTTCACAGGGAGGCGGGTGAGCAATTTGTGGCAACAGGCCACAAGATACTATTCACTTGCGGTGAGCTTGCAAAATTTATTTCTGAAGAAGCAGCCAAAAGAGGAGCCGAAGTCCATCATTTCCAATCCAAGAGGGATCTTCAGGATGCATTACTTAATTTTGTTAAACAGGGAGATATTATTCTTTTCAAGGCTTCCAGGGCCATGCAGTTTGAGGATATAATCAAAAACTTGGAGGAAAAATTGAAATGATTTATCATCTACTATTTCCTTTAAGGGAATATATATCCTTCTTCAATATTTTCAGGTACATAACTCTTAGAACTGGTGGAAGTGCTCTAACTGCCTTGATTTTGACTTTAATATTTATTCCTCTATATCTTAAGAAAGCGCGCTATAAAGAAAGAATTTCTGAAGATGTTCCAAGCAGGCATAAGGAAAAAGAAGGTACTCCATCTGCTGGAGGAATTGTATTTTTACCCGTGGTTCTGCTTTCTACTCTGCTCTGGGCCAAATTAAATAACCCATTTATATATCTTGCTTCCTTTGTGGTTATATATTTGGGACTTATGGGATTTATAGATGATATAAAGAAACTTACCGGGGATAAGAAAAAGGGACTTTCAAAAGGTGAAAAAATTCTTTTACAGTTCATCCTTGCTATTGTTGTGGTAATTTCTTTATATTATCTGTTTCCCAAAGAAGTGGCTTTCAAGACGCAGTTTTTATTCTTCAAAAATATTTACATAAATTTTGGCCTATTTTATCTCTTTTTTGTAATTCTTGTTTTCATAGGAACCACCAATGCTGTAAACCTTACAGATGGCTTGGACGGTCTCGCAGCTGGAGCTACTCTTGCTCCCCTGACTGTTTTTATCTTGATTTCCTACTTCGAGGGTAATAAGATACTCTCTAATTATCTACATCTTCTATATATCCCTGGTATTGAAGAGCTTACCATATTCGGAGGAGCATTCCTAGGAGCATTATTGGGTTTTTTATGGTACAATGCATTCCCTGCAGACATTTTTATGGGGGATACTGGGTCCCAAGCTTTAGGAGGGGCCCTTGGCATCATTGCAATCTTGACAAAGCAGGAATTTCTCCTGGCCATCGCTGGTGGATTATTTGTGATTGAAGCGATATCGGTTATAATTCAGGTTTATTATTTCAAGAAAACAAGAGGGAAAAGGATATTTCTCAAGGCACCGTTGCACCATCATTACGAAGAGAAAGGATTCTCCGAGCCGAAAATTGTGGTCAGAATGTGGATTATTTCCTTCATATTTGCAATAATGGCGCTTGCAACCATAAAGATAAGATGAAGAGATTTAAGGGAAGCTTCAATTCCAAAAGAATATCCGTAATAGGATGCGGAACCAGCGGCTTTCATGCAGCTCTTGCCTTAAGACAGGAAGGAGCAAGGGTTTTCGTATCTGACAAAGGAGAGATAAACACTATTTACAAAGCAGAACTACAAAAATTTGGAATCGAGTTTGAGGAAAACGGCCATACTGATAAGATATTTCAGGCAGACTTGCTGGTTCTTAGTCCAGGAGTAAAACTAGATTCTCCTATTATTAAACGAGCAGAGACACTGAAAATACCCTATGTTGGAGAGCTTGAGATCGGATATAGATTGACAGAAGGCTACTACATCGCCATTACAGGTACTAATGGTAAAAGCACAGTAACCTCATTGATTTACGAAATCCTTAAAAATGGTTCTGTTTTCAAGGCAGGTAATATAGGTGAACCCCTTTCTAAATACCGGGGAACTAAAGGCACCTTTGTCTTGGAAGTGTCAAGTTTCCAACTGAAAACTATAGATGCATTCCGTCCAGATATTGCTGCAATATTAAATGTAGATATTGATCATTTAGACTGGCATGAAAGTAAAGAAGATTATATCAGGGCTAAATCTATGATATTTAAACATCAGAAAAAAGAAAATATTCTTATTCTAAATCACGACGATGAAATTGTAAGAAATATGCACATGAAGGCAAGGGCTCAGATTTTTTATTTCAGCCTTCTTCACCCTGTAAAAGGAGCTTATCTTCATAATGGACAGCTAATTCTTGATGTGGGTAAAAAAATCAATTTATTAAAAATTAGTGAAATGAAATTGAAAGGATTACATAATGTAGCAAATGTCCTGGCAGCTGCTCTTATAGCTTATCTTTATGGAATAGCAATAGATAAAATGAGGCAGAGAATCAAAGAATTTAAGGGGCTTCCACATAGAGTGGAGTTCGTTCTAGAAAAAAATGGGGTAAAATTCTACGATGATTCTAAGGGTACAAATCCACATTCAGTAAAATGGGCACTCAAAGGATTCACAGAACCGGTGGTGTTAATTATGGGAGGTGAAGATAAAGACCTTGAATTTCACTCACTGAGAGATGAAGTAAAGGAACACTGCAAGTTAGTTGTAGCCATAGGGAAAGCAAAGGAGAAAATCATAAAAACCTTCAGAGACATTGTAAGAGTTATTCCTGCCAGTGATATGGAAGAAGCTGTACGAATATCGTATAAGGAGGCCAAGAAGGGGGAAACAGTACTTCTTTCACCTGGTTGTGCAAGTTTTGATATGTTTAAAAATTACAAGGAGAGGGGAGATGTATATCAGTACTGGGTCAGGAAGATCGCAGAAGAAAATTGACTTACTACTTTTGACTGTCGTGATTATTCTGTCTGTGTTCGGTATCATCGCAGTCTACTCATCTTCATATTATTCTCTTGAATTTTACGGCTTAAGTGGCATGCAAAAAGTTTTTGATCACATCATACGTCTCCTGCTCGGCCTTATACTTATGTTTATCTTTATGGTTATACCTTCAAGATACTACAAAAAATATGCCCCGTATGTTTTTTCGGTATCAATATTTTTCTTGTTGCTTCTTATTCCCTTTGGTAGAAAAGTCCTGGGGGCAAAAAGATGGCTTCCTCTCGGACCTATAAATTTTCAACCATCGGAATTTGCTAAATTTGCTCTTATTTTCTTCCTCGCCTCATTAATAGCCAGAAACAGAAGAAGCATTAAAAAGTTAAAATTCTTCTTTATACTGACTGCACCCATCGCTATTGTGTTTCTTCTTACCTTGATTCAGCCAAGTGTTTCTATGGCTACTTTGATTCTTATCACATCTTTTTCATTGATTTTTGTTGCAGGTGCAAGAATTTCTCATATGCTGTTGCCTGTTGTACTTTCTGCGGTGATAGGATTTGGCGTGTATTCTGCTTCTCCTGAAACATTCTCCCATGTGAAAGAGAGAATCAGAAGTTTCAAAAAGGGTGATTCTTACCAGAGCTTTCAAGCGAAGATTGCTATCGCAGAAGGAAAACTTCTAGGAGAAGGGCTGGGTAAGAGCAAACAGAAATATTTTTATCTCCCCCAGGCACAGGAGGATTTTATATATTCGATATTTTGTGAGGAGACAGGCTTCGCTGGTGGAGCCACCGTTATATTTTTATTTCTAATTTTTATCGTACGTGGGTTCAAAATTGCAGAAACTTTAATAAAACATAAATTGTTTGAAGGACTTCTGGCATTTGGCATTACTTTTATGATAGGGATTTATGCTCTGACACATATCGCCGTTAATTTAGGTCTTGGACCCACAACTGGTCTTCCTCTCCCATTCATAAGTTTCGGAGGGACCTCTTTGCTCATAAATCTATCGGCAACAGGCGTTCTCCTGGGTCTTTCTTCACAAGCAGGAGAATTGGCAGAATGAAAAGGATTCTTATTGTTACAGGAGGTACCGGGGGTCATATTTTCCCAGCCATGGCTCTCGGAGATTACTTAGAATCAGAAGGATGGGAGATATTTTACCTAATAGGAGGAAGTAAATTAAAGCTCGAAGAAAATGGTGAAATTTACAATATTAAAGTTTCATCTCCTCTCGTGGGTAATTTATTCAAGAGAATTAAATCCATCTGCGAGTTAAAAATTTCTTTTGTTAAATCTCTCATGCTGATAAAAAAACTTAGGGTTGACCTTATACTTGCAGGAGGAAGTTACGCATCATTCCCCGCTATATGCGCATCTATAGTAGTTAAAACACCATTTTATTTATTGGAACAAAATGTCCTCCCCGGTCTTGTCACTAAGATCTTCTCTCCATATGCAAAAGCTGTTTTTACTGGATTCGAAGCAACAAAAAATTATCTGAAGGGAAATATAGTCCATACAGGAAATCCAATTAGAAAAAAAGCTCTTTTAAAAATCGATAAAATTGAAGCCAAGCAGAAGCTGGAAATCCCGGATTATAAAAAAATGATCTTGGTTGTTGGGGGGAGTCTGGGAGCATATTCTGTAGTAAATGCAATAATTCCTCTAATAGAGGAATTAAACGACTTTTACTTTATAATTCAGACAGGCAAGAAGAATTTCGGCTATTTTTCAGATAAGATGGGTGTAAAAGGGAAAAATCACATGCTAATATCTTTTATTGAAGATATGGGACTTTATTATAGTGCTGCAGACATAGTTATATCACGGGCAGGAGCCAGTGCAGTGACAGAAATAGCCTACCATTCACTACCTGCTATTTTAATTCCTTATCCTCACTCGCGCGACAGACACCAGTATTATAATGCGAAAGTGCTAGCAGATTGTGGAATGGCTATCATAGTGGAGGAAGAGAGTGACATGCCCGATAGGATAAAAACAGCTATAAAAAATTTTGAAGCACTTAGAAAAGAGCATAAAGAATGTAAAATCTATAAACCCGATTGCTTACAAATTATCAGGGAGGTTATTGAAAAAAATGGTACTTTCCAAAAAGGTTAAAAGAATACATTTTGTGGGTATTGGCGGAGCCGGAATGAGTGGAATTGCTGAGGTAATGCATAATATGGGTTTCGATATTACAGGCTCTGACCTGAAAAAATCCGAAATCACTGTATATCTTGAATCTCTGGGTATAAAAATTTCCTATGGTCATAGTCCCAAAAATGTTAAAGGAGCTGAAGTCATTGTGACTTCCACGGCTATTCCCGAGAACAACCCCGAAGTGATAGCTGCAAAGGAGAAAGGAATCCCTGTAATCAAAAGAGCAGAAATGCTGGCAGAATTGATGCGGATGAAATACTCGGTTGCAGTCTCGGGGGCACACGGTAAAACGACTACCACATCTATGATAGCAGCGATAATGGAAACCGCCGGACTCGATCCCACTGTTGTGGTCGGTGGGAAAATAATTGGAGCAAGAAGCGGTGCAAAACTTGGCAGATCTGATTATCTTGTCGCAGAGGCTGATGAAAGCGATATGTCCTTCCTAAAACTTTTTCCGACGGTGGCCGTCATAACAAATATAGATGAAGAACACCTGGACACATACAAAAATTTTGAAAACATTAAAAAGGCATTTGTAGAATTTGCAAATAAGGTACCGTTTTACGGGTGTGTAATCTTAAATCTTGACAATGAAGGTGCAAGGGAAATTCTGGGTTTTATAAAAAGACGAAAAATAACCTATGGTCTTACGAGACAGGCAGAAATTGAAGCCAGAAATATAGAATTAGAGAATATTGGTTCACGCTTTTCCATATATTATCAAAGGAAAAAGGCCGTTGATGTCCATCTTAATGTTCCCGGGGTTCACAATATTCTGAATGCTCTGGCTTCATTTACTACGGGTCTGGAATTGGATATTCCGCCCCTTGTTATTAAAGAGGGACTTGAAAATTTTAAGGGAGTTGGGAGAAGATTCGAGATAAAGGGAAGTAAAAACGGCGTTATCGTAGTGGATGATTATGGACATCATCCCAATGAAATCCTCACCACCCTTGAGACAGCACGTAAATTTCATGATGGAAGAATTGTGGTTGTTTTTCAACCTCATCGTTATACAAGGACTTATTATTTACATGAAAAGTTTGGTCCTGTATTTCTAAATGCTGATGTTCTGGTGATTACGGAGATATATCCAGCTGGCGAAAAGCCCATCGAAGGTATCACTGCAGAATTGATATACAATGCTGTTAAAAAATCAGGTCACAGAGATGTTCATTATATTCCAAAAACAAAGGACATTATTAAATTCCTCCACGAAACATTGAGAGAAGGCGACTTATTATTAACACTGGGGGCAGGAAATATTTATAAAATAGGAGAGAAGATACTTGAAGATACCTGAATTTATTAAAGAAAATGTTAAATTGGATACCTATTCTACTATCGGAATAGGAGGTACAGCTCGCTTTTTTGCTGAACCACGTGATGTTGAACAGCTCCGCCAAGTACTGAGATTCTCAAAGGAAAATGAAGTACCGTTTTTTGTGCTTGGTGGTGGCAGCAATACTTTATTTCCTGATACAGTTTATAATGGAATAGTAATCCGAATGACTAAATTTAACAAAGTCAGAATAAGAGGTGAAGATTGCGTTGTATCAGCAGGTTTTCTACTTCCGAGACTCATTTTTCTCCTCCAGCAAGAGTCTCTTTCGGGGTTAGAAGAGCTTTTTGAAATTCCTGGCACTGTGGGAGGTGCCGTGTACATGAATGCTGGTTCCTTCGGGCGCGAAATTGGAGAGGCAGTACAATCTGTTAAGATCCTAACTTATGATGGTGATCTCATCACACTTTCTGGTCAAGAATTGAATTTTTCTTATCGCCATTCAGACCTCTCCAGGTTTGGAATTCTTCTTGAGGTAAGCCTTAAGCTTAAAAAATCCTCACCTTATAAGATCCTGAGGGTGATGGAGAAAGTGAGAAGGAAAAGACGTGAAACTCAGCCTGTGGGGGAACGCACTCTAGGATCTGCTTTTAAAAATCCCAAGGGCAAAAGTGCAGGGCTTCTCCTTGATAAGGCCGGGCTCAGAGGGTATAGTTATGGTGGAGCAAAGTTCTCTGAAAAGCATGCTAATTTCATTGTCAATTTTAAAAATGCAAGCCAAGAGGATGTCTTGTATCTTCTCAAACTTGGAAAGGAAAAAGTAAAAGAAAAATTTGGAGAGGAACTTAAAGAAGAAATTATTATTTTAAAAGGAGGGGCACATGGATAAGAAAATATGGTGTGGTGTAGATTTTGGCTCCTCAAAAGTTGGGACAATAATAGGAGAGATTCAGGAGGGCGACATAAGAATTCTCGGCTTTAGTTTTGAAGAAACTGACGGTATAAAGGAAGGCGAGATTATCAATCTGGGTAAGACCGTAGATGCACTCCAAAAGGCTGTTTCCAGAGCCAAGGAACAAGCTAAGGTGGAAGTGAAGGATGTAATTGTGGGAATAACAGGGATTCATATTGAAGGTAAGGTTTCTCAGGGATTTGTTGCAGTTGGAAAAGGCAGAGAAAGCGGTGAGATATCGGAACAGCATGTGGCTCAGGCCATTGAGAATTCAAAAACAATACAACTTGCCCAGGATCAGGAGATCATTCAGGTAATACCAAACTCCTTCCGAGTGGATCATAGAGAGGGCATAAAAGAACCGGTCGGTATGCTTGGTGTTAGACTGGATGCAAACACATACATTATGGCGGCCAATTCTACATCTTTACGAAACTACGAACTTGCCCTCACCAAGGCAGGACTCAGAAGAGCTGCTTTTTACTTTCAACCGATTGCAGCCTCCTATGCAGTTCTGGATGAAGAAGAAAAAGAAAGTGGTGTTGTTTTGGCAGATATAGGCAAAGATACCACAGATATTGTGGTATGGTATCAAAATGAAGTTATACATACTGCAGTTATTCCTATAGGTGGAGATTTTATCACACATGATATTTCCATTGTATTGAAAATCCAAAAGAAAATAGCCGAAAAACTTAAAATGGATCATGGGCATGCCTATCCCGATATAGCACCCGAGGAGGAAATACTCGTGGAGCTCTCTCGTGGTAAAATCAAAAAAGTAAATAAAAAGGAACTTGCCGAGATAATTGAAGCTAGGGTCTCACAAATAATGAATCACATCAAACGAGAGATTACTTCGACAGAATATAGGGATCGCCTTGCCTCTGGTATAGTGCTTACTGGAGGGACCAGTCTCCTTCCAGGTATAGATACACTCGCTGAGGAGATAATGGATCTCCCGGTGAGTATAGGGGAGGTCAATATAGCCCATGACTATAGCTCTAATCCAAGGTTTGCATCCCTTTTTGGACTTCTTTATATAGTGAGACATCTTACACCTCATAAACCCACCAAGGGTGTAAAAAGTAAAGAAATTAAAAACGCACTTAAAAAAATGTGGGAGTTTTTGAAGGAGAACATGTAAGGAGGGATTATGTTTGTCTTTGAAAGAGTAAAAGACAGTAAAGTAAATATTAAGGTAATTGGTGTGGGTGGGGGTGGATGTAATGCCCTCAAACACATGGTTGAAAAGAATATACAAGTTCCCACAATTGCAGCCAACACAGACGCTGCGGTTCTGCAAAAATCTCTTGCAGATTATCAACTACAACTCGGACCTGAGCTAACTAAAGGGTTTGGAGCTGGGGGTGACCCTAAAATTGGGAAAAAAGCTGCAGAAGAATCCTTAGAAGAAATCCAGCGAATTCTTGAAAAGACCGATATGGTATTTATAACTGCTGGCATGGGAGGTGGGACAGGAACAGGAGCAGCTCCTATCATAGCAGAACAGGCAAAAAGAATGGGTATCCTCACAGTCTCCGTTGTTACCACTCCATTTAAATTTGAAGGGAAGACAAAAATGCAGATTGCACTGGAAGGAATTGAACAACTTTCTAAGCATTCCCACACCATTGTGGTAATATCAAATGAAAAATTAAAAAACGTAATTAATGAAGAGGTCAAAATTACCGAAGCTTTCCAGCTGGTAGATGAGGTTATCTATAACGCTGTGGTCAGTATTATTAAAATTATAGATGAAAAAGCTATGGTGAATGTAGACTTTGCAGATGTAAAAAACATCCTATATAAGGGTGGACTCGCCCTCTTGGGAACAGGCTTCAGTAACGGTGAAAATGCTGCTCTTGAAGCCGCCCGGATGGCAGTTGAAAATCCCTTACTGGAAGAAAGTAGTATAAAGGGTTCCAAGGGAATTCTTGTCTATTTCAAATGCCGTGATAATCTAGAAATGGTGAAATTCCAGGAAGCACTCACTTTTATAAAACAAGAATCAGGTGAAATGAGCGATGAAGAAGATTATCTAAAATGGGGACTCAACATTGATTCTGAACTTGAGCATGATGTTGAAATTTATATTGTTGCAGCTAAGGGTAAGACAACTGGACTTCCACTCCCCAGGAAAGGGGAGAAAGAAGTAGAATCTCTTTATGAACCTCCATATCTCAAAAAACGGAGGAGATTTGAGAAAAAGTAACGCCGATTTCAGGTGGTTTACGAAAATTTATTCCGAAAAAAAAAGTGCTGCTATTGTTTTTCCTGAAAATTTACAATTGGGTACATCCAATCTTGCAGTCCACCTACTATTCCGGATTTTAAACAGACATTTCGAAACGGATATTTTTTTTCTCAATCTAGACAGGGGGATAATAACCGGGAAAGGGCTGAATGAATTCGATTTTGTATTCTTCACTGTGGATTATGAGCCCTCATATCCGAATATTCTCAAAATATTGATTCAAAATAAAATAGAACCTTGGAAAAATAAAAGAAAGAGGCCCATTCTCATTGGGGGTGGAATTGCAATATCCTCCAATCCTTTCCCTCTTTTGCCTTTTTTTGATATTCTTGCTCTTGGTGAGGCAGAAGTAATTCTTCCAGACCTTATACCAGCTCTGACAAACAATGATATCGATATTCTTAAGACACAGACATGGGCTATGTTACCTGATTCCAAAGTCTCAGGAAAAAGGGCGTATCTCAGAGACCTCAAATACTCACTCGCCTATTCCATATTTACATACCAAAAAACTACATTAAAGATGTTCTTATACGAGATATCCCGAAGTTGTCCCCAAAAGTGTAGGTTCTGCCTTTTAAGTTACTCCACTTTACCTCCTCGATATGTTCCGTTTAATATAATGCTAAAGAATTTGGAGGGGTTTGATGCCACAGAGCTCCCTCTAGGTTTAGTAGGTAGTTCCATATTAGATCATCCCGAGATAGATTATATAATAGATGAGATTGGTGCTAGATTTAAGAGGGTTACAGTATCCTCCCTCAAAATAGATAGACAAAAGTTTGAAACTCTCAGAAAATTAAAATCTAAAGGATTAAAAACCATTACTATAGCTCCCGAAACTGGAACTTACAAATTACGTAAAAAAATTAACAAAAATATTACAGACCAAGAGATTAAAGAATTTATTAAAATGGTTAATGATTTAAAATTTGATACAGTCAAAATGTATTTTATTGTGGGATTACCTGAAGAGGAAGATGAGGATGTTGAGGCCATAAATGATATCATGGCATTCAGTAGAAAAAATTTTCGTGGTAAAATAAGTGTAACCGTGAGTATTTTTGTCCCAAAGCCTCACACACCATTCCAGTATAGACCATTTCCATTAAGGAACACAATAAGAAAAAGGATGCAACTTTTGAAACCCCCTAAGGGAGTAATCCTTCATCGTGGAAGTTATCAAGGAGCCTTGAATCAAACACTCTTCTCAAGAGGCGATGAACGTCTGGGGCATGCACTTTTGAAAGCCCTAGAAGAGGAGAAACCCTTTAAATCCTTTCTCCGTGTAGAAAATTATTTATTTAATGAAGAATTCATCCAGAATCTACCCTTTAATCTTATCGATACAGGAATCGATTCTAATTTTTTGGTCAGGGAGGATTTAAAAGCATCCAAAGAAAAAATTACTCCACCCTGTGATCTCGATGGCAGATGCAAATTGTGCGGCATCTGTTCGGATTAATATCTCTCTACCGGATATCTCCAGTCTTTATCTAGACACATTTTAGAGAGACGCGTAATTGTAGGAGGTTTTCTTTTATGTTCTGAAGAAATAACTCTCTTATAAATATCCAGTACTGCTTCCTCATCAATGCCAAGGAACTCAGAGGTCTCTCTAACTGAAAGCTCAAGTTCTACAAGTGCATACAGCACCCTGTCAATCTCATAATAGGTATGTCCCAGTTCTTCTTCATCTGTCTGCCCCTTCCATAAACCCGCAGAAGGTTTCTTCCTGATAATTTCCGTTGGTATTCCCACATGTTCTGCCAGCTGCCAGACCTGTGTCTTATAAAGGTCTCCAATGGGATAAATATCTGCTGCCATATCACCAAACTTTGTGCCATACCCTAAAAGCAATTCCGTTTTGTTAGAAGTCCCTATCACAATACCTCCCATGGCATTAGCATAGAGATAATTAAGAATCATCCTGATCCGCGGCTTTGTATTTGCAATAGCCATCCTTCTAGCTTGTTCTTTGAATTCCCCTTCTGGGAAGTTCTTGCTAAACCATTCAACTGCCTTATTAATGGGAATAATTTTGTATTTAATATTAAATTTATTCACTATTTTCAGTGCATGCTCAGTATCCTCTTCAGGTGAAACCCCCTTTTCAGGCATAATAAGGCATAATAGATTGTCTCCCAGTGCCCTGTGCGCCAAAACAGCCACAAGGGAAGAATCTATTCCACCAGATAATGCAACAACTCCACCTCTTGCCTCTATCTTCTCCACTCTGACCTTTATTGAATTTACTATAATTTTCTCATACAGGCTTAGTTCTTTTTCCTTTAGATACAATTCTATTTTCATTTTTTCATCTCTTCAAAGGCTTTTAAAAGATCTTCCAAAATCTCCCCTCTCACTTCTCTTATTCTTATATCTCTGCGTCTTAATTTAAGAGATTCTTCAAGGTCTATCTCTCCTACAACGAAATCGGGCTCAAGCAATTTTGCTCTAGTGACAATCTTTGCTTCAGCATTTATGATCATACTTCCTCCCCAGTATGTAACACCGTCTTGAACTCCTGCCTGGTTGATAAACACAACAGGGAGTATATTGTCATAAACTCTCACCTTAAGATAATCCTCCCAGACTTCACTCTTTCCCCTATCGTAAGGAGATGCCGATAGTACCACCAGCAAACTGGCTCCACGGAAGGTCATGGCTCTCGAGGGTTCTGGGAACCAGACATCCTCACAGATCAATATTCCAATCTTTCCAAAAGGTGTCTCAAAGGTGGGAAGACAACAACCTGGTTTGAAGTACCTTTTTTCATCAAATAACCTGTAATTCACAAGCTGAGTTTTATAGTACTTTCCCACTATTTTTCCCTTACCAATCAATGCTGCCGCATTATAGAAAAATCCAAGATCATCTTTATCCACAAACCCGACAATCGACCATAAATCCAGTTCCTCTGTCTTCTTAACAATCTCATCCAGTGCTTTGAGATTTTCGTCAACTTTATCCAGATAGATATCTCCGGAACCGAATCCAAGGGTGCTGAGTTCTGGGAAAACGACTATATCAACCTTATTCTCTTTTCCCCGCTCCAGAGCCTCAATAATTCTTTTTTTATTTCCTTCAACATCTCCCAATCTTGTAATAATCTGACCTAAACCAATCTTCACAATATTGTCGTGCATGATTTTAGTGTAAAGGTGAGAATTTAATCTGTCAATTCATGTTTGACATAACGAAGGTATATGCATAACTTTTAGAATATGACAGAAGAAAATATTATCTCAAAACTTGAAAATCTAATATCATTAAAAGACCTAGATGACGATAATATTAAGGCTTTAATACTTGAAATAGAAAAATTGATTGATCGGAAGCATAGAAAGGCACTACCCGTTATTTTAAAGTTGTCATCTCACCTTGAGAGGCTCGGAGCTCCTATAACAGCCTATGAGATCCTGTACAAAGAAGCTATAGCCAGAAAAAAAAGAAATAAAAAGAAAGAGTATTTTAAATTACTATACCTGGCTCTGAAAGCCATGTCTATGGCTTCCTTTACCCCTTTTGTAGAAAGATTACTATTGGAAAGTATTGAAGAAATAAAAAAGAATTCTGATCTATCGGTATTTCTGCCATATTACCTGACATTGGATGCATTCTACCATCATATTTACATGTTTTCATATGAAGTGGCCATAGTTGAATACCTGACTGCAAAGGAATTCCTGAATTTTATAAGAGATGAGGAAATCAATGAACTAGGTCTCCCTTCAAAAAGAAAGATGGAATTCTATATTACGGGAAATATTATTGATCTCTATTTCAGGTTACGCGACAACATGCCTGAATATAGAAAAGAGGAGATGTTAAGTGAAGCTCAAAAACATCTTAAAAATTTGGATGCTAAGGACGAAGAGGAATATATTCA
>Ga0190304_1000038_pt1 | contig 55650 bp, 42 predicted proteins | sample 48700712_MG_FD_161670 | JGI IMG/M metagenome (GOLD analysis project Ga0190304, IMG submission 161670) | Hydrothermal vent sediment bacterial communities from Southern Trench, Guaymas Basin, Mexico - 4870-07-1--2_MG | ecosystem: Environmental > Aquatic > Marine > Hydrothermal vents > Sediment ...
TTTTCCTATTTATATTATGATATTAAGAACGAAGAGCTCTTATTCATATAGAAGTTATAATATTTTCTAAGAATTAGAGCTAATAACATAGATAGAAATTTAGTTATGTTAGATAATTATAATTACCTTTTTATTGCTATTAAATAGAAGTGAAGAGATATGCTTCGTCGAATGGAGGTTTATCTCTTAGAGATACCTTTAAATGAGCCTTTTAGAATTTCTTCAGGTACATCTACTAGAAGTACAAATATAGTTATTCGTTTAGTCGACGCAAATGGTAATGAGGGATGGGGTGAAGCTTCTCCTTCTCGTAGAGTTTTAAATGAGACTTTAGATACAGTAAAGACAACCTTAAAAAATCTTTTTCCTAAGGTTAAAGAATTAGAATGCACAGATATTGAAAAATTATATGAATTAATGATGGAAACACCTGGTAGCCCTTCTGCAAAAGCAGCGTTAGATTTCGCTTTTTTTGATCTTTATGGAAAGGAGATATCGAAACCGGTTTATAAATTATTGGGGGGTTATCGCGAAAGTATTGAAACAGATATTACAATAGGTATAATGGAACCTGAAGAACAAGCTAAAAGGGCATTAAAGTTTGTGGCTCAAGGATTTCGATCTTTAAAAATAAAACTGGGGATTGATCCTAAAAAAGATATCGAACGAATTAAGGCTATTAGAGATGCTGTGGGATATGATATCATATTACGTGTTGATGCTAATCAAGGATGGAGTGTAAATGAAGCTATATATGTGATTGATAAATTGGCTGATTATGAAGTCGAGCTGGTTGAACAGCCTATCAGATGGGATGATTTAAAGGGGTTGAGAAGAGTTCGTAAGGAGAGCTCGATACCTATTGCTGCAGATGAGTCTGTGAAGACTCCTAGTGATGCGATTAAAGTAATAGAAGCTGATGCAGTTGATATTATTAATATTAAACTTATGAAAAGTAGAGGAATTTGGGGGGCATTAAAGATAGCATCAATATCAGAAGCAGCCGGTATTAAAAATATGATAGGTTGTATGGGTGAGAGTAGGATAGGTATAACTGCTGGCGTACATGTAGCGCAGGGATTAAAGAATATTATGATTTATGATCTAGATTCTGATTTACTTTTAAAAGAAGATGTTGTTATTGAAGGTGGAGCATCGATAGAGCAAGGAGTTCGGAGAGCTGGCAGTGATTCTGGTTTAGGAATAAAGAACGTAAGAAAGGAAATGTTAACTCAAATCTCTGTATTAAAATGAGGAAAAAACCATATCCTAGGAATTATGATATAGAAAATGCTATTTTTTATGTAGCGGGTAATAAATTTTTTATACACCCAGATGACCTAGTTCGAGAAGTAGTTAAGATCTTAGAAGAAAGAGGATTCTACACGGGTTTAGTTACTCCTAAACGTATATGGAGAATTTATGAAAAAATGGTTAAGCAAGGAAAAATATATGACTTCTTGTTAGTGATTAGAAACGAAGATTATGAATAAATAATTTATTAATGCGTTTAATGATTTATTCTTAAATTGAATAGAAACTAGGTAATGCTATATGAGTAATGATATGAGAAAAATGGTTGAGAAAAAAGCTAAGATACAGTTTAAAGACGCAGATATAAGCATTAAACTCGAAGAAGGCAAGTTAGTTATTAGTGTTGAGGGTGTATTAAATGACGTAACTGACTTGATGAATAATATTGCGAGCTTTGTCGAAACTACAGGAAAATTTACAGGACTACCAAATTTTGACATAGTTCTTAGTGTTCAAGGAACCTTTTATAGTTTTGAACTAGAGATGTATAAATAAATGATATTTGCATATTTTGTTTATTTTCTACATATTATTGAGGAGACATCTTATAATGTTGAAAGATAAGGAATATAAGAAATGATACTATTAATAGAATGATGTTTGGACTTATTGGAATATTAATGATGGTTATAGTATTTATTGTATTATTAGTGATATTCTTTCTTGTGTTAAAGACAGTTATTTTATTAATCCCTGCATTTATCATCGCGTTTATTGTATGGTTAATTACAAGGAATGAAGTTTATACGATTGTTGCATTTTTAGTAATAGCAACCATAACACTTCTTAAAAAATTATAGTTCAGTACTATTTTATACATCATCAAGTCAGTACTCGGCAAACTCATCCTCATTTCTAATAATTTTTCGAAATATATATAAGTTTAATACAAAAGAGAATTTAATGAATTTTCCAAAATGATTATGGATTATTATTTGTAACAGTTATAAAAACTAGTTCCTGGTCTTCTTCGCTAAATTCTCGTTTGATCATATTCTTTTTCAATAAAGATTGAAGAATCTTGTAAAGGATCACTTGAGATATACCAGTGCTCTTAGACCATTCATATAACTTAGACTTAGTTATTTTTTTACTGCTAAGTATTTTTTCATAGATAGTTTTTTCTAACTCTTTATCTAAGGTAATTTTAATTTCCTTAGATTCCTTATCTTTTTCCTTTATATCAAAAAATGAAGTTATATCAATTGTTCCTTCATCTTTCTTTTTATGTTTAGGCATTCATTTTCATCCTATATACTTCTAATATATATTTTCTATTTTCTTCTATTTCTTTTTTTCTCTTTTCAGCATTTTCCTCTAATACTTTTTGTGTTATCAAAGGATTTATGTATATTTCATCTCCATAGACTCTTATTGTCCCAAATACCTCTACTAGGTCATTTATATCAAATTTATCTAGAAGTTTTTTTCTTTCATCCCATCCTCGGACTATAATTTCTCCTGTTGGATCTACTATCAATAAATCAGTAAATCTTTCTCTTAAGGTTATATCAGCAACTCTTCCTATAAATCTTACTTTTCTGACCTTGAAAAAAGTATCATTCCATTTAACATATAGATAAACTCTGAAACCAGCTCTTTCTTTTTCACTATCTAGTATTTCACCTATAAAAACTTTAAAGAAAACATTTTCGATTTCTATAATTTTTTCCGACATTTTTTCATCCTGGAGATAATAGTATGAAAATTTACTTAATTCACTTGTTCAAAATATTTAATCATAGTTTTGCTTATTAAAAATGGTGACAAAAGTGGTACGAGTTAATACAAAGCTGGTTTCTTGGGATGAAGTTATAAACTGGGCATATGAATTATCTGAGAAGATAAAAAACTCTGGCTGGTTTCCAGACATAATCATTGCTATTTCTCGTGGCGGATATATACCAGCTCGAATGGTATGTGATTTCTTGGATATACATGATCTTGTAAGTATACAAGTTCTTCATTGGGGAAAAGCAGCAGAAATAACAGCTAAGGCACATGTTAAATATCCTATAAAAATAGATCTAAAAGAGAAGAAGGTGTTAATTGTTGACGATATATGTGATACGGGTGATTCTATCATAGTTGCCAAAGAATATATTAGAGAGAATTGTTTTCCTAAAGAGATAAAGACAGCTGTATTTCAATGGATTAGTTCCGTGGCTAAGATTAAACCCGAATATTTTGTTGATGAGGTTAAAGATTGGGTTTGGTACCAGTATCCATGGACTAGAGCAGAAGATACGACAAACTTCGTTGAAAAAATTTTAGATGAATATAAAAAACAGGATAAAAATGAATGGACAATGGAGGAATTAATAGCTGTGTTTAAGGAATGGTATGGAATAGATGTTGGAAGTAGATATTATATGATAGCAATTAGGAGATTAGAAAAGAAAGGAATAGTTACGGTTATAGGAGATAAAATAAAGGTTCATTAAGTTATTTGTGTAGAACTGTTTTTTATATTATCTATCATTATTTATATGGAGGTGATTTTTGTGGGAGAAAAGGTTAAGATTGCTATTATAGGAGGATCTGGAATATATGATCCAGAAATAATTGAAGTGCTTGAAGAAAAAGAAGTATATACACCTTATGGTATGCCCTCGGACTCTATTAAGATTGGGGTATTATCGGGGAAAAAGATTGCCTTTATTCCCAGACATGGTAGAAAACATCAATTGCCACCGCATAAAGTTAATTATAGAGCAAACATTTGGGCATTAAAGGAATTAGGTGTTGAGAGGATAATTTCTGTTTCAGCTGTAGGTAGCCTTAGAACAGATTATAAACCGGGTGATTTTGTTTGTACAGATCAATTTATAGACATGACTAAAAATAGAAACTATACGTTTTATGACGGGCCAATAGTGGCTCATGTTTCTTTGGCTGATCCTTTCTGCTCGGAGTTAAGAGAACTTTGTATTAGGAGTGGAAAGGAATTAGGTATAAAAATACATGAAAGAGGGACTTATGTTTGTATTGAGGGACCAAGATTTTCAACAAGGGCTGAATCTCGTCTATGGAAAAACTTTGGAGCAGATATTATTGGTATGACTCTTGTTCCTGAAGTAAATCTTGCCCGAGAAGCTAGAATGTGTTTTGTAAATATAGCGATGATAACAGATTATGATGTATGGGCAGAGATTCCCGTGACAGCCCATGAGGTTGAAAAAGTTATGAAAGAGAATGTTCAGAAGGTTAAAGATCTATTAGTAAAATTTGTGCCACAAATACCTGATGTAAGATCATGTAAATGTGGTAAATATATGGACGAGGCCATTATTTAATTTTAGTGAAATATATGGAATATAAGGTAAAGGATATCTCTTTATCTGATAAGGGCAGACTTAAGATCCGATGGGCAGAACAACACATGCCGGTTCTTAGAGAAATAAACAATATTTTTTCTCGTAAGAAAGTTCTTAAAGGTATTAGGATCGGTGCTTGTTTACATGTGACTAAGGAGACAGCAGTGTTAGTAAAGGTTTTTAAGCATGCTGGAGCAGAAGTAGCGTTAGCAGCTTCTAATCCTTTATCAACACAGGATGAAGTTGCGGCAGCTTTAGTTGAGGAAGGTATACATGTTTTTGCTTGGAGAGGTATGTCTTGGAATGATTATTATGATGCAATTGCTCGAGTAATCTCATTTAGTCCAAATATAACTTTAGATGATGGAGCCGATCTTACGGGGTTGATACATAAACTCTATTATAAGGAAAGTGGTAAAGAGGTGGATCTGACATTAAAAATTATTGACGAACAGCCCGATAAAATAGTAAGTGGTATTAGAGGAGGAACAGAGGAGACTACTACTGGAGTAATAAGATTAAGGGCCTTAGCTAAGGAAAAGAGATTACTTTATCCTATAATAGCAGTTAATGATTCATTGACAAAATTTCTTTTCGATAATAGATATGGAACCGGACAATCATGTTTAGATGGAATAATAAGGGTTACTAACATATTATTTGCTGGGAAAAATGTAGTGGTTGCAGGATATGGATGGGTGGGTAGAGGTATTGCGTTGAGAGCCCGTGGCTTAGGAGCTAGAGTAATAATTGTTGAAACAGATCCAATTAAAGCATTAGAGGCTTATTATGATGGTTTTTATGTTACCAATATGTATATAGCTTCAAAAATAGGAGATATATTTATTACAGCTACAGGGGATATAAATGTTATAAGGAAGGAACATTTTGTTAGAATGAAGAATGGAGCAATTTTAGCTAATGCAGGGCATTTTAATGTTGAGATTTCTATTGATGATCTAGAAAAGATTTCGCAGAAGAAGGAGAAGATAAGAGAGAATATAACTGAGTATATTCTTCATAATGGAAGAAAAATATATTTGCTTGCTGAGGGAAGACTAATAAATCTTGCTGGTGCGGAAGGTCATCCATCCGAGGTTATGGATATGTCATTCAGTAATCAAGCATTAGCTGTAAAATATTTACTTTCTAGGAAACTTTCTAGAAAGGTATATGTTTTACCAAGGAACATTGATAATAGGATAGCATTACTCAAATTGAAAGCGTTAGGTGTAAAGATTGAAAAATTGACATATGAGCAAAAGAAGTATTTATCCTCATGGGAAGCAGGAACATAGTAAACTAATCTATGACTTTGCCTATAAGATATAAAGGAGTAGCATCAATTATTTTTGCCTTAACTTTTTCTCCTATGGATAAACTATATTCATAGAATACAACTGGTTTAAATTCTTTTGTTCTTCCTATATATGAAGATTTTTTGCCTTTTTCCTTAATTAAAACTATTTTTCTAGACCCTATGTATGTTTTATTTATTTCATGTGCAATCTCTAAGCATATCTTGCTAACAATCCTTGATCTCCTTTTTTTCTTGCTTTCAGAAACTTGATGTAATAAATATGCTTGGGTAAAAGGTCTTAAACTATATCTTGCCACGTGAACTTTATCGAACTTTATTTTTTTTAGAAAATTTATAGTATTAAGAAAGTTTTTCTCTTTTTCACCCGGGAATCCTACAATAATATCGCTAACTAAGTTGATCTTTCTCTTTTTCTCCCGAAAGATACTTATTAATGTTTCATATTCTTCTACTGTATATTTTCTTCTCATAAGTTTAAGAACTTCGTTGTCTCCAGACTGAACTGGAAGATGAAGATAGCTATAAATTCTTTCATCTTTCATTAAGGATGCAAGAACTTCAGCAAATTTTTTTGTTGTCCAGGGCTCCATCATCCCTAATCTTATCCAGTAATCGCCCCGTACATTCTCTAGGATATTTTCTATTAAGGAAATAAGATTTGTGCCGATGTCTACACCATATGTAGCAATGTCTTGTCCTGTCAATATTATTTCCTTAGCACCTCTTTTAACAGCATCTTTTATTTTTTCTACAATATTTTTGTTGGAGACACTTTTAACTCCTCTGCCTCTAGTTATCCACTCAATACAAAAAGCACAGTTTCCAAGGCATCCACTTTGTATAGGAACGATATATGTAATTCCTCCTTTATATCGTGGTAAGAGATCTTTGTTTCGTTTATATTGTCTAATGATAATGATTTGATTCGAGTTAGACAGGGCATGTGGCAATTTATGTAAAGCGTCCGGTTCAATAAGTGAAGCTTCAGGAGCTATATTCAATATAGTTTTAGGACGGACATTGACTAAGCATCCAGTAATAATGAATTTGAACCCATAAGTCTGTCTAAGTTTTTCTAATTCTTGTATTCTCCTAAGCATGTTATATTCTGTTTCTTCACGTATAGCACATGTATTAATTATGACTATATCTGCGTCTTCTATCTTCTTTGTTATATCATACCTAGCATTAGATATAAAGTCCTTTATAATATCCGATTCTCCTCTATTAAGCCAACATCCATATGTTTCAATGTATACGTTTTTGTTCATAGATTTCACGAGATTAATATAAAACTAATAATATCAACCTAGGTATTATAATAAGGATCTAAGTATTGTTTATTGTTTTATTATTGATATAAATTCTTTTGTTTTAAAATAGTATAGTTCATAACTTCCTTAAATTTAAAATATTAAGTTGGTTTGATTTTTTTATCAAAAGATAGAAATATTATTAATTCATTATTTCTGTTTGTTCATAAACTATAAGTATAATATCTTAACTTAGAGTATAAGCCTGTGTTGAATGGTGCGGAGTATGGCATTTAAAAAGCCTGTAATACTAATGCTTGTCATCATCACTTTAATATTATCTAATATAAATGCTATGCCAACAAATATCACAATTAGAGAAAACGTGGATATTTCTTATGGTTTTATTATAGAAAAGCTAGAGATACATTCTTCAAATTCCTTTCAATTTATTAAGTTTAACATAACTGGAATAAAAGACTATATAGCATTATCATATATTGAGGTTAATGATAGTGTCGTGTCTCTTGGGAAAATAAGTGGTAATGAATTGCTATTTGAGTTACCAACGCCTGAAAAAGCTGTTAAAACTGTTATAGTTTTTGATAATGTTTTTGATTTGAGAAATAATAGTCTTTATATAGATGTTCCACTAGTTCTTTCTCCAATAGGATTATTGTCAAATACGACATTAATAGTGTTTACTCCAACTAGATATTTTACGGTTTTAGAAAATCCTATCAATGCAAGCGTTAAAGGTGTTTTCATAAAAGCTAATTTAACTGAGGTTGAATCAGGGAAAAATACTTTTATGAGACTAAAGTTTAATCCCTACGCATTTAGTCTTTTTTATGTTTCTCGATTGAATAGAACGTTTCTCATTGAGAGTAATAACTATATAAAAATAATTGATGACTTTGAAATTACTGGACTTACTTATGTTAAAACTAAGGGTATATATCTTCATTATCCTAAAGATATTGAGATATTAGGTGTTGAAGGACCATTAGGACCATATGTTAAGGATGGAGCATCTAGTAGCTACAGCATTGAAATAAAAAATGATAAAAAGATACTTAATATAAAATTAAGGAGTCCTCCTCAAAACTATGGTGATAAGGAGTATTTCAGGGTTATAACTGTTTTCAAAGTAAATTCTTCAAACATGTTTTCTATACCTGTATTTGGATATGACTTCTTAATCAAGAATTACAGTCTTGTAGTTAAGATTAAGGGTGAAGCACAATTTAAAAATGTAAAGATTATACAGAAACAAAAAGAAGGAGTCTATACGCTTTATTATTTAGAAGCTAGATCTCCGTTATATAAGGATGTTACAAGCTATAATATCGACATTGTGCCAAAAGTTATTACAGGTGATATCCCACCTTATATATATTCGTCTCTTGGTATTATTTTCTCTATCTTAGTTATAGCAGCCTTATACTTTGTTTATTCAAAGAGAGGAGAAAAACAAATTGTGAAAATGAAAGAAGAGGTTATTGAAAAAGAGGAAGAAGATGTATATTCAAAGATATATGAATATGAAAAGGCTAGAGTTCAAATTCTAGAAACATTAATAGATAACTGGAAGAGTCTTGAAGGAAAAAAAATATCCAGACAGACATATAGACAGAGACATTCAAGATTATTAAAGAAAGAGAAAGAATACGCTGTAAAAGCTAATGAAATAGCTAGAAAGATAAGCGATAGTAGTTTAAGGAAAGAACTAAACATTATAGATGAAAACATTCTAGATTTTAAAAGGTTATATAAGATGCTTGAGAAAACAATGACTAATTTCAGTAAAGGTATAATAACTAAAAGAGAATATAGAAGAAGAATAGATGACATAATGCGAGATCTGGAAGATAGAATCGAAAAACTATATGAGACTGTCGAAAGTCTCCAAAAATAATTTATTAATAAAATTATGGCAAGTCTTTTTCCTGAAATAAATATAGAAAAATATTATCAAGATATAAAAGTTTTGGGTGAACTTACAAGATTTTTGAAGAAGAGATGGGTAGCTATACACTGTGAACGGAGATTAAAGGATGGAAGACATATATTATTAAGATATAGAAGGGGAAGACCTCTAAAAATAGAAAGTATACAAGATATTATTTTTCTTTTAAAGAATTTTAGATATTTAAGACCAAGGACTTTTTATGGAACAGCAAACATATATAAAAAGATTTTTTCTAAAGAGGATGTTCAGGATTTTTTAAATAATACTGAAGGATGTACGCCTACATGGGATATAGATTCAAAGATTGAATGGTGGAAAGTTACTCTTAAAGTTGGAAAGACCATTATTGATGAATTATCTAAAAATAGGATTAATGAGAGTATATGGCTTAAATGGAGTGGCAATGGGTTACATGTGCATGTGAATGAAAAAGCATTTTCGAAAGAAATTATAAAGAAATATGGAGCCTTAAATATAGCTTTCTCTGTTGTTGATTATGTTATAAAAAAGACATTACCAAAAATAAATTCTCTTGTATTTTTAGAAGGTAAGTCTATAAAAGTAGAGAATTTGATTGATCCCCAACGAGTATTTACATCTCCATTAAGTTTACATAGAGAGCTTTCTGTTTCATGTGTTGCTTTTAAGCCGGAAGAGATCGATAATTTTTCAGTTGAATGGGTTAATCCTGTGAAATTTAGACATAACTGGAAATGGCATGAATTTGTAGAAGGGGAAGGTGATGAGTTAGCGTTAAAGGCAGTTAAGATGATTGGAGGATACCCAACATTAAAGAGATCTTTAAAAACAATGCAACAAGAAAAAATTGAGAAGAGAATAATGAAATATATTCCTAGGTATAGTTTAAGCAGCATCTCTTTAGAACAGCTTAGGCTGGTAGAAGATCCTCTGCCTTTAGATCCTAAGAGAGTAAGTAGAGGATTTGGCGATGCTTTAATTTTTCTTGAAGACTTATTAACTTATTATGTTAGGGGAAGTATTACTCAGGATGAGGCTGTAAAGGTTCTAGAGGCTATAGTTAATATTACTATACCAACTTTATTATTAGAAGAAGATAAGAGAAAATGTCTTTTAGAATTATATAATAATGTTATAAAGTTGATATCTGAGATGTCTCCTTTAGAGATGAAAAGATGGTTGCTTATGCATGGTGTTCCTAGGAAGAGGATAAGGAGATTGTTTTAATTTTATGTAATGTAGAGAGAAATATATATTTAGCAAAGTGTTTAAGGATAAACGGTTTTTAAGTGAGAATATGTCTATTGTTAAGGTTAAAGGATGGATCCATAACATCCGTATTTTAGGTAAGATAGCGTTTGTAGTTGTTCGCAATAGAGATGGGTTAGTACAGTTAACGATAAAAAAATCTGAGAATGAAGAATTATACAGCTTTACTAAGGAGTTGGGATTGGAAGATGTTATAGAAGCATCTGGAATAGAGGTTGAAAAACCTAAGACTAAGATAGGGAGAGAAATCTATCCTTCTGAGATAAAGATATTATCGAAGTCCGAACAACCAGTGCCTATAGATGTCACTGGAGTTACACAAGCATTATTGCCAACAAGGCTTGAATGGAGACCTATAGATCTGCGTAGCCCAAAGAACTTTTTTATATTTAAAGTTCAGTCTACGATAGTTGAGGCTGCAGAAGAATATTTACGGAAGAATAATTTTTTGCAGGTATTTACACCTGCTATAATAGGTGGTGTCTCTGAAGGTGGAGCAGAGGTATTTGAGCTAGACTATTTTGGTAGACATGCATATCTAAGACAGGATCCTCAGCTTCATAGACAATTATTGATGGTTGCTGGATTTGAGAAGATTTTTGAGATAGGTCCAAGCTGGCGAGCTGAGAAATCATATACTAGAAGACATCTTTGTGAGCACCGCGGTATTGCTGTCGAGCTTTCTTTCATAAGTGATGAATATGATGTTATAAAACTTGAGGAAGAACTTATATATAATATCTTTAGGAGACTTAAAGAAAAATATGAGGATGAATTCGATAAATATGGTATAGATGTAGAGATTCCAAAGAAACCTTTTCCGGTATTGGAATTTCCTGATATCTATGAGATACTAAGAGATATGGGTAAAGAGATAGAGTATGGAAGTGATTACGACACGGAGTCTGAAATATTGTTATGGAAATATGTTAAAGAGGAGTATGATAGTGATTTGTTTTTTGTTAATCGTTTTCCCTTTAATGTTAAGCCATTTTATGTTATGAGAGTTGATGAAGATCCTTTCTGGGCTAGAAGTGTGGATCTATTATATAAAGGAATAGAGCTTTCTAGTGGCGGTCAAAGAGAACATAGATATGAGAAGATAATAGAGCAGGCCAAAATGAAGGATATAAGTATAGAGTCTATAGACTGGTTTGTAAAACATTTCAGGTATGGTGCACCTCCACATGGTGGTTTTAATATAGGTATTGAAAGATTGACTATGCAACTTTTAAATATATATAATATAAGAGAAGCAGTTCTATTTCCGAGAGATCCAGAAAGATTACTACCCTAGCTAATCTTTTTTGACCACATCTCACTGGCTAATGAGCCATCATACTTGAATTTATCAATAAGATCTATTGCTTTTTTTCTTCTTTGTTTATGTTCTTTTAGGAAATTGTTAATTTTTTCGATAAGAATCTGCTTAAGTTCTCCTGTCAAAAGTTCTCCTGCTCTATATTTCTCTTCTATCTCTTTCAGTTTTTTATCGTCTGGTTCAAAAAAGTATTTAAGCCATATGAATGAAACGTCTATATCTGGATTTCCACCAAGTTTTCTATGCATTTCTATTGTTGGCTGGCCTCCAGAAAAAGCATATCTAAATATTTTTTTTCTAACTATTTTTTCATCATCGTTAAGGTATATGGCTGTTTCTGGCTTACTGGCACTCATCTTTTGGGTAGGACCTGTTAATGCAGGTAAAAACTTGCTATGTATGGCGGCTGTTTTATAGTAGCCAAAGGACTCAGCTATGTCTCTTTGGATGCGCCAATATGGATCTTGATCTATAGCGCTGGGAATAAGGCATCTTTTTCTTTCAAAGAACGTAGGTATAATCTGTAGTGCTGGGAAAAATATAATTCCTATATTGCTTTGATCTGTAAATCCAAAGACTGCTTTAGCTAAACTAAAATTTATTTTTCGTGCAACCTTAACTGCCATAGGATAGATATTAGATATATACTCTGTATCCTGGAAGATAAAAGTTTTATCTGGATTAAATCCAACAGCTATTATATCAAGGATATTCTCATAACTCCATTTCTGGGCATCTTCATATGAAAGCTTTTTCTTAACCCAGAACTTTTCATCATCTGTAATTTCTATATATACATTTATATCAAGTTTCTCTTGTATCCATTTTGTAAAATAGAAAGGCAAGATATGTCCTATATGCATTGGACCGCTGGGACCTCTGCCTGTATATGTAAAGAAGCCTTTACCGTTTTCAAAATCTGAAAGAACTAAGTCAAGATCTCGGTGGGAGAAAAAAATGTCTCTTCTAAGCATAACATGAAGTTCTCCAGTTAGCTTCTTTATTTTATCTTTTAGTTCTTGAGTAATTTTATGTGTACCGAATTTTTCAATTAATTTATTATAATCTACTTTTCCTTCAACTTCCCATGGCGTAACTATGAAATTCTCGGCTGACATTTTTTCACACTTATTAGGATACTTAGTATAGTTATTGATATTTCAAACCTATTTACATATTTTTCTGGATATTTATTTGGACAAGTTAAAATCTATTTTATAAGCTTTATATTATTTTTGTATCTAATTAGATGATTATATAAAATATAATTTCAGTATGTTTTTTGTGTCGGGCAATCCTATGAAGAATATCACTAAAGGAAGAGCTTATAGATACTACAAAGGATATCCTGTATGTACTTTGTTTTCGGGTGGAAAAGATAGCACATTTGCATTACACTGGGCCGTGCTGAAAGGATTTGATGTAAAATGTCTTTTAACTATAAAGCCTCAAAGTAGTGAATCTTGGATGTTTCACTATCCTCTCATTGAATTAACAAGACTCCAAGCAAAATCAATAGGAATCCCTCATTTATATTATACATCTAGTGGTACTAAAGAGGAAGTAGACGATCTTTATAGAGGATTTAGGCAGGCAATCAAAAGATATGGAATAAAGGGAATGGTTACAGGGGCATTACTTTCAGATTATCAGAGAATGAATATAAATATGATAGCTGAAGAGCTAGGGCTAAATATATATTCACCACTTTGGCGGAAAAGACAGGATTGTTATATGAGAGAGTTAGTAAGAGACGGTTTCAGTTTTATGATTATCTCTATATCTGTCTATGGATTGCCCTCTAAATTTCTAGGTAAAATATTAGATAATGATGATATAGAAGATATAATTATGAGAGCTAAGATATATGGATTTAATCCTGCTTTTGAAGGAGGAGAAGCAGAAACATTCGTAGTTGATGCACCTTTATTTAAAAAGGTTATTAGAATAACTGGAACTCCGATTCAGATAAATGAGTATAATTGGAAATATATGGTGAAGGATGCATGGCTAGAAGACAAATAACTCTTAAAAATTGTATGTTTATAGTAAAAGATAGTAATACCATTTTAGAGGATACTGATATACTAATAGAAGATGGAAGGATTATTGATGTTCAAAGAGGGTTAGGAGGAGGAGAAGAAATAGATTGTAAGAAATATATAGTGATACCAGGGCTTGTTAATTCACATGTACATGCATATAGCTGGTTTTTAAAAGGTATTTCTGATTCGATTAAGTTAGAATCTTTCTTCAGAAAAATAAATGAATTTAGCAAAGAAACTCTTCAAAGAGTTATATATTTATCTTCAAAAATTGCAATATTAGAAATGCTTTCAAATGGAATAACAGCTATTATGGATACAGGCATTTTTCCTAAAGAAGTATTAAAAGCTATAAAAGAAACAGATATTAGAGCTAGAATCGGTCCTAAGGTTATTAAAGAAGAAGATATTGAGTATATTGAATCAGAAATTATAGATATCAAGAATAATAGTGATCAAAATAAGATTTCTCCGATTATCGGAATCGAATCTATCTCTCAATTATCTGAACAGTCAATAATAGAAGTATTTAATATCTCAGAAAAATATCATGTTGATATTCATCTTTCAGTATCAAAGACACGAAAAGAAACATTTATGATAAAGAAAAATACAGGTTTATTCCCTATAGAATATCTTAACAAGATCGATATTTTAAATAAAAAACCTATTATGGTACATCTCGGCTGGATTACAAGTTGGGAGCTTAATATGATAAAAAATAATGGACTAAGTATAATATATTGTCCAACTTATGTCATGAAACAAGCAACTGGTGGATTTTTTCCTATTTTAGAAGCTATAAAAGCAGGCTTGAATATTGCTCTTGGAAGTGATAGTGTTTTTGGAAATGATTCTTTTGACATTTTTCATGAGATGCGTATGTGTGTTTATCTTCAACGAAACAATTATTGGAGTACTAGCTTCAACGGAAAAGATGTTTTTAGAATGGCTACAATTAACGGTTATAATATTCTTCATGAAAGAGGAGGAATTATAGATCATGGATATTTAGCTGATGTGGTTTTATTGAATGGAAGTGCTCCAAATCTTAGACCTTTAAATAAATATAATCTCCTTAACAATATAGTTTATTCTGTATCAAGTAAGAATGTTTTTGCTACTGTCATTGGTGGAAAGATTATCTATAGTGATGAACTAATAGAAAAATTTTCTAAAACTGATCTATCAGTGATAGAGGATTTTCTAAAGAATATATTGGTCTAATTATCATAAGTACTAGTTTTAAAACGAATTATAATTCAATGATGTCTTAAAGTAAAAAGCTGTAATTATATCTATAAGGATATATATTTTAATATGGAAGAAGAATTAATGAAATTTCTTATATAAAATTGTCCCAAGAACATATACAAAATGTCTAGCGTAAAAAATAGTATATATTGATATAGCTAATATAACTATTAATGTGGCAAGTTCTCCTACGGTATGTCTTTCAAATCTTAATTCGACAAAATGTTTTCCCGGTTTTATCCTAGTTTTGATAAAGGGAACTTTATAATTATAAAAAATTTGACCACCTAATTTTACAATAGTAGGTAAAATAGGATTATATTCTTTAATTTCTGTTTCTTTACCATCTATATACGCTTTCCAGCCTGGGTATTTTATCATTCTTATTTTTATATAACTATAGTTTTCTGCATTTACTGTAAAAGTTATCCTATTTGGTTCTATTAAAACATTGTTAATTTGACCATCATCTAATGTGATAATATTTCTTTTTTTTCTTGATTTGAAGAGATGAATCCTATCTTTTTTATAAACTAAAATAAAACTATTAGAATTATTTAGTCCTTTTATAAGATTTTTATCAAAAGTTTCGATATAAGATATACCAAGTTCTTTTGTTAAAGAAATGATAAGTTTTTCATCGAATGCTAATCTAGCAATGGGAAAACCTAGCATAGTGTTTGTTTCTGTGTTTGTGATAGGATCAGTAATATATCTAGTTCCGAATATACTTCCTATAATTGGTTTTTTAGTATACATTGGTGTTATAGCAAAATAATGTGATACAGGAAGATTTTTCCAATCACCCAATCTATACAAAGTATCTTGCATTAAAATATATGTATTGTTATCTTTAATATTCTTCTCTATCCATGATATTATGCTTAATAAGTTAGATGTGTCCTTATAATCCTTATCTAACTTAAATTTTTTCTCTCCGGAGAAGGGATAATCTAAATCAGTATTTTTTGCTTGTATATCTATAAAATAATTAAATAAAAATATTACTATTATAAAGAATAAAAGATAGATGTTTCTTTTTGTTTTCTTTTTTGAAAAATATTCTATCGTTTTATTAACTATTCGTCCCAGACCTATGCCTGAAATATTTAACAAAAGCATTTTTGCAACCGCTCCGAATTTTGCATAACCCAATTTAGTAGCTAACGGAATTATTTTTGTAAGATCTATTGTTGTGAATAAGAATTGGATTTTATAGGTTTCTGGACCACATCCCAGAAATAATAGTACATATGTTGACAACAAAATGATATATATTAGATCCTGAGAATAATATAAGCCAATTAAAGATATAAAAGCTAAAGAAAGTAACCTAAAACCTAGATATCCATCATTAAGGTTTATAAAAGACAATAGATGAACTATTAAGAGAGAAAGAATTATAGTTATATTAATAGATTTTTTACCAGAATTTTTAGGTTGAATTAATGTCGAAAAGATAGCTATAATTATAAAGAACCATAAAAGTATATTTATAGAAGAGGCATACAAAAATAATCTAGGTCCTATATGCCATGTTATTGTAGGTAAATTATTATATTTATCATTTGTTTCTAATAAAGGTAAAGACCAAAATAATGATGAGAAAAAAGCAATTACTAAAGTTAAAGGAAGTGAAACAATTTTAACGACAGAAACATTTTTTCTTTTCTCATAGAAAAATAATAAAAGTATATAATGTAGGACTAGGAGTAAACCAAATGCTATAGCCATCATTGTATGAACAAGTAATGTATATGTAAGCAGTAACCCCATCCATAAGGATATTAAGATATTTTTTTCTTTATTATCAGATTTTCTAAATATATAAACCTGTAAGGCAGTGCCCATTAATGCGAGGGCTAGACCTAGCCTGTGAGGCCACATACCAACAATATACATTTGTTTTAATCCAGCATCGATAAAAGGGATTTCTTCATTAAATACAGTTAATGAAAAAAATGCAGAGACTAAAGAGGAAATTTTATCATTTAATAAAAACCTAGTGTATAAAAATATTGAGAGAGCTGGAAGAAGGTAAGTTAATAAAAACGCGATTTTATAAGAAGTATTTATATCAAAATATCCTAAGGATAAATAATATACTATGGATACGAATAAGTATGCTCCAGGATTATAGTATTGGTTAAAACACCAGCCATAATAATTCCATGGATCCCATCCCAATATATTAAGCTTAGGTAAAAAATATCTTGCCGTAATATAGCTATGATATAAATGAACAGGGTTATCCCATCCCGGGATTATCCCATCTGAAAATATTGTTTTTATAGAAAGAAGTCCATATAAGAAAATAAGTAATAAAAATATAAGGTCCCATTTTTCTTTCATCTTCTTTAATATTATGTTGATATTTAGCATATCTTTCCACTGGGTTCTGAATAGCAAGTTTCTATATGATACTAAAAATATTTATTTTAAGGTGCAAAAATAAATTTCTTAGCCTAAAAATATAGCGATGACTCCTATAATGAATTGGAATAAAATAAGAAAGTATAAAGATATATTCATAGTAGTACTAATAATCCTTGTAGATATATTTGTTATATTTGTTCCTTATTTAAATATTATTTTTACTTCAGCTAGAGAAACTGCTATTGATGATGCCTTGAAGACTATTATACAGGATGAAGCTTTTTTTCTTAATAGAATATCTTTAAATAATGGATGGATTTACAAGTTTGGATCTTATTATTATGGTATAGAAAATGAATATTATGGTATCATAAATGATAGTGATTGGCATCATATTGACGTGCCTTTTGAATTTTTAGTATCTGAGAAAAATAATTCTTTATGGTTAAGAAAACATTTTTATGTTTCTTCAAAACTTTCCGGGAAAAGAATAAGACTAGTTTTTTGGGGAGCTTATCAAATAGCTTATGTTTGGATAAACGGCATCCTTCTTGGAAGACATGAAGGTTATTTTACTCCTTTTTATTTTGATATTACAGAACACATTAATTATGGATCTAATAACACTATAGCTGTTTTCTTAACAATACCATTTGAGAGGAATATGCTGAATAAGAAGCAAGTATTGGGATTTTATAATAATGGAGAATATAAACTTTATCCAAGATATGTTAAAGATATACTTCCACTTGGTTATAAAAACAGAGTGCCACTCGGACTATGGAGATCTGTGGAGTTACTATATTCTGGCAACATATATGTTAAATTTACTTTAATTGATACTTTTTATGATTATGAAAAAAGGGAAGCTATAATAAATATTAGATATCTAATAAAAAATTCTGCAGAAAATGAAGCAGAAGGAATACTAAACTATTCGATAATTGAATTAGATTCATCTAAAAGAGTAATGTCTGGAAGCTTAAAAATAAAATTAAATGGAAGAGAAGAGAAATGGTTTAAAGAAACAATAAGGATAACTGATCCCAAGCTTTGGTGGACATGGGATTATGGAAAACAAAATCTCTATAGTTTAAATACCTCGATATATATTTCTTCAAAATTGCAAGGTTTTCAAAAAATTATTTTTGGAATTAGAAATTTCAAGTGGGAATTTTCCAGGAATAGGTTTATCTTTTATCTAAATAATAAAAGTATATTTTTAAGAGGAGGAAATTATATATCTAATTACTTACTATATCGATCTAATCTCTCAATATTTTCAAAAGATTTAAAACTCTTTAAAGAAGCTAACATAAATTTTATCAGAGTATATGATCATATAGAGCCGTATGAATTCTATATAACGGCAGCAAAAAATGGTTTTCTTATACAGTCTGATTTTCCTTTAATAGGAGCATATGGTTACTATCTAAAAGGTAATGCTTTATTCGATTTTAACTATAAAATTCAGATACAATTTGCTGAAGTATTTCTTTATCTCTATAATATCCCTAATATCGCTATCTGGTCCTTACACGATGAACCCCCTTGGGGTTCTCCTTGGATGGGTGATGCTTTTAAAAAAGGTTTAAATAGAGACCTAGACAATCTATTGCTTAATCTAGCTAGAATATTGGATAAAAATGGAAGAATGTTTATATACGAAGGTGTAAATGCTCAACACATATTTAATGGATGGAAATATGGTTCATGGATCGATTTTAGATATATTAGTGTAAGTTATCTATCGGATTTCGGTACTCAATCATTACCGTACATAAACTCTTCTCTATGGAAAATATTAAACGTCAATAAATGGCCTATTGAAAAGAACTCGGAAAGTTACTATAACCTTTTACTTTATGGATTTCAAGAAAACTCATGGTATAGATATATTGGTCCATTTTCGAATTACAAAAATTTAACAGAATATATAGAAAGAAGCCAAGAATATCAGTCTTTAGTACTCAAGACTGCTATAGATAGGTTTAGAATTCTGAAATTTAATGTTACTGGAGGTATAACTTTTTCTACTTTAACTGATTATTTACCTGGAATAACATACTCAATTATCGACTTTGAGAGACATGTAAAAAAGGCATATTATACTGTAAAAAACTCTTATAGTTTAACAAGAGTCGTTATTGACTGGAGTGGAGAATATAATATTGAGAATAATTATAAAATTGTTTACGAGCCTAATGCTACGGCACTATTCAAATTATGGCTTATAAATGATGATCCCTATGTTAAAGGTATTGCAAATATAACTTTTATTATTAGGGATTGTGAAACTGGGAAGATATTATTTTACAAAGAGTTTAGAACTACGATTCCAAGCTTCAATCAGCCTTCAAAAAAGATTTTAGAACTTAGCTGGAATGTCCCGGTATTTATCGGAAATAATCATACACTGGAAGCTGTAGCTATTATAAAATCTGATAAAGGAGAAATAATTAATAAGGATACTTTTTCATTCATAGTGCCAGGATATTCTGAGATAATAGGATACCTAAATATTAAGAAGAGTTTAAAATTTTTAACTATAATAAACAATAACATTAAATTTATAAAGTCTTATAATGGCATCTTTAAAATAATAGCGCCTAAAAATAGTAATGTAAGAATTTTAGGTCCAGTTTACTCAAATAGCAAAGATGTCTATGTTCCTCTAGATATAACTCTTAAGCTTTCATCTGAGAAAATGAATATTAATTTTACACTACTTAGAGGAGCAATCATAAACATTGATTTTTCTAATCCACAAATAAAACATAAAGAAGTTCCAATACCTCTAATTAAGGTAAAATATATTAAAGAAGATTATCCATATGTTATTACCTTGTATGATTTTAAGAAAAACATGTTTTTACTAAATTTATCTTCATCTAAGATAATTGTAAAAGCAAATGAGCCATTACAAATTTCTATCAGAGTATATGATATGAATTATACATTTGGAAACATTTCTAATCCTATTATACTTAAAGAAAATCAAGTCTATAATATTTCGGATATTTCGAGAAGAATAACTCAAGAAGATTTAGACATTGTATGTAATGAAATAGAAAAAGTCAGTAGACAATTAATATACTATAAGAGAAATGGATTATATCTAGGCCTAGAAGACTCTGTTTTAAAAAATGTAGAGGCAGAGATTAAGAAAGCTAATATTTCAATTTTAGAAAATGATTATGTTCAAGCTTCATATCTTATAAGAGATGCCTATGAAAAAATTTTAAATGTAAAAAATAGGACCTTAAATGTATATAGTATAAGTGGAGGAGGCATTATAGTTTTATTTTTCTTGACAATGGTAGCTTCTTTTGGTTTAGCTTCACTATTGATAGAAGATGATAATACACGGTTTTTAGGTAGTATAGTTATATATGCGATAGTTCAATCTATAGTATATCGAGTATATCCTGGATTTTCTTCCATTAATATTTTAGATGTGTTAACAGCAATTTATACTATTTTTATCTCCATAGTACTCTTTATAATTATACCTAGAATGGTTGAAGGAATACGAACTAAAGGTGGAATACCTCTTATCTCTGCTATTCATATAGCGCTATCGATTGGTGTAAGGAATCTGAGAAGGAGAAAAACTAGAACGCTTTTAGTTTTAATTACAATAATATCTATGATAATTGCTGTAACTAATCTATCATCAGTAAGCTATGAATATAATACACGGGAAGTAATCCAAGGTAAAACTATACCTCCTAATGTTAAAAGCCTAGTAGTTATCTATAAGCCCGATAATAAGTTCTTTGAATTTAATGAAGTTATACAGATACTTTCTAATCCTAAGATAGTAGAAGTTTCGTATAAAATCGATAGTGTGCCTATCAAGCAAGGTTATGTTAATAGCCCATTTAGAATTAGTGCATTTATAGGGATAGACAATAATTTTCCTACGCTTGTTTCACTAGAAAAATATGTTTATCCTAAGAATGTAATAGAGTATATTTTGAAAAAAGATTATGCTATACTTATCTCTGAAAGGGTGGCAAAACAATACAACATGCATGTAGGAGAAAAAATATTTTTGAACAATATAGAGCTAACAATAGTAGGTTATTTTGATCCATATGGTATTAGAGAATTACGTGATAAAAACAGTCTGGGATGGTTGCCCTTAGCATATACACGAATTGGAAATATTAACTATAGTTCATCTGATGAATTTATTATTACTAACAGTTTTACAGCATTAAGTTTAGGTGGTAAAATAAGGAGAATATATATTTATACACAGGGACCTGATGACGCTATTAATTTAGGTAAAAGACTAAACTTACTTTATTCATATATTGTTTATGTAGAACCTTCAGGAAAAAATGCTAGAGTTATTTCGTATAGAACGAGCATTGAGTTTAAAGGATGGGAAGTCATCTTTCCCTTAGTTTTAGCTATATTAAATGTAGCTACAATAATGGTTGCTGCTGTCTATGAACGCAAAAGAGAAGTTTTCATATTAGCGTCACTTGGTTTAAATCCAAACCATATTCTTTTATTATTTTTTGCAGAGGCATTTATATTAGGGTTAGTTGGTGGAATGATAGGATATATAATAGGACTTTTTATGTTTTCCATATTTAATGTTTTCAATATTCAGATACCAGTAGATATAAAGACAAGTATATTTGATATGAGCATCATAGTATTTCTTTCGGTTTCAACATCTATGTTTGCATCATTAATTCCTGCTATGAAGGCATCTCACTTAGCAGTACCCTCGCTGAGAAGGAAATGGAAGCTAGAAGCTGAAAAAAGGGAAGGTAATTTATGGGAGTTAAAGGTACCTACAAGAATACCTAGTAAAAATATAGAAAATTTTGTTACGTATTTAGTGGATAGACTCAATGAGGAGTCAGGTGTTACTGTTTTTTCGATAGAAAATTTAAAAATAGAAAAGACTGAAACATCAGTAAATAAGCCTTTGTATAATATAACTTATACCTATAAAAGGAGTGGAAGAAACCCATTTACAGCAGATTCTAAAATAATAATCTTTCCTGAAAATGATCACTATAGTTTGAAAATTCAGATTTTGCCTAGGTCAATTTACAGTAGTTTTGCTCCTATACAAGTACGTGAAGTTGCAACATTAATACGAAATCTTACATTTGAATGGACAGCATTGAGGATCCGTGTTATTATACCAGTTGGTGAAAAAATAGATAATGTTGTTAGAGTAGTAAAACATTATAATCCGCAGTATTTATTAGTTGTAACAAGAAAATATAAAGGAAATTTAAAGAGAGATATTATGATACATTTATATAATCTTGGCTTAAAATCTCCAGCAATCGAAGTAGTAAAAGTAGAAGGGAATTTATCTAATTTGATAAATTTATTAGCAGAATATATGAGTAAGATTGATGTTGCATGTATAGACTCAGATGATGGCATACTTAGTAGTGCTCTAAGTATTGCATCAGCTCTAGGTAATAAGAGAATTTGTAATTTCATTAATGGTAATGTCGAGGAGTATAATCCTCAAAAAATTTTGAGAGATTTAAGAATTAAGTAAATTGGAGAGAAGGAATGAAATATAGAGATATTATAAAACTTTTAAGGATAGAACAATGGTATAAAAATCTCCTGATATATGTTCCTTTAATCTTTTCACAGAATTTAATGAGAAAAATATTTCTAATAAGAACTACAATTGGCTTTTTTGCATTATCTTTAGCATCGAGCGCTATATATATTATTAATGATATAAGGGATGTTGAAAGGGATCGTTTACATCCGATCAAAAAATTTAGACCTATTGCATCAGGTAAAATAAGTATCAAGTTAGCTTTCTTTTATGCTATATCTATATTACTAATATCTTTATTTTTATCCTTTACTTTATCTTTCATGTTTACTGTAGCAATATTTTTTCTTTTTTTATTAAGTATGATTTATACATTATATTTAAAGAATAGTGCTATTCTGGATATTTTATTAATCGCTATAAACTATATTATAAGGTCTTCTAGTGGAGCATTAATTATATATGTATATATATCTCCATGGTTAATAGCAGGTATTTTCTTTACAGCAATTTTCTTATCCCTCAATAAAAGAAAGATAGAGCTTATAACACTAGGTGATATGGCTCCAAGGATAAGACAAGTTTTCAATGAATATAATATGAAAAATTTAGATCAGATGATTAATATTATATCAACATTGATAATATTAACATGGACTCTCTATTCTATAGAGTCAAGATATCCTATGCTTATAATAACCACACCATTAATAGTTTATATAATTTTCCGTTATTTAATGTTAATAAATCTTAAGAAGAAACAATACAACAATCCTCATGACGTGGTGTTAAAAGATAAGAATCTTTTAATAAGTATTTTAATATTTGTAGTTATGGTAATTATATCAATATATTTTATAAGGCTATAATATAAAATATATTTAGTAATTTTTTAATTTAAATATATTAATGTTTAAAGATGTTAAGATTAATGTATAAGTATTGATCGATATCGTTAACTATATCGTATAATGTGCTATTATACAATAATTTTAACCAAAAAATATTTTCTTATAAATTAAACAAAGCCCTTTAATTAAAAGATATTTTTATTGCAATAAGTGTATACAAAGTATAAAAGCTTAAATAGGCATCATATTTCGAGTAAATTATAGATATTTGAAAGAATATATCTAGTATATTTGTAATGTTACTTTAGACAGATAAAAATAATTTTAAAAACTAAATTATGAATAACTCTCTAGTTTTTAAAATTTTTATTTATTATGATTTAAAATACGTATATAAGAAATAATATTTTTAGTATGAGTTTTACTTAATAACTTTTAGGGAGATTTATGTCTTATAAAGAACCTATCATTATTAAGATACTAAGAAATAAAGGATATCTAAAAAATTATAAAAGAATTAGTAACGGCTATTTGCTTTATGTAAGAAACTTTAATTTTGACCGAGTAGTAAATATAAAAAGTTTTGCCGGAGGATTGTTTGCTGATACAAGAGATTCCTTTATTACTGCATATCAAATTATTTCAAACAAGGAAATGAATATAGAGCTTAAGGAAGTTTATAAAAAAATGAAATCATTAGAATCTATTTTGACTTATAAAGGGTTTCTAAAGAATAATCCTATTTTTATATCACGTCCAATTTTAAAAAAGATTCATCCAAATTTAACGACTAATACTTTACTTGTAGATAAATTAAACAATGATATAGAACTCATAGGACTTATAAGGAAGATAAAGCCCTCTTTGGTAAAAATAGTTTTGAAATCTCTTTATGGATCAGAACCACCTCAAGATGATTCGGAAGTAATAAAAATGGAAAGAGAATTTCTAGAAGACCCCTCAGAGATCACATGGATCATATCTTTGAGTTTTGTTAATTACAGAGGATGGGGATATTCTCAAAGGATACTAGATACTTTTAGAATATTAGATAAAATAGTAATACATCTCAGAAATATAACATTTAAATTTTTGCCGAAAAATTATAATAAACATATGCAAAAATCTAATAAGGTAACCCTATATGAGAAATATTAAAGGAAAAAAGATTACATTAATACTACTTGCGACATTGATAATTAGTATTTTATCTTCGAGCATAAGTATTGCTCAGCCATCCAATGAATTAGATTTTAGAGATATCCTTGACTCCATAAATTATTCCAATATTGTTGGACATATAGAATATCTTTCAAACCTGGGATCAAGAGTTACTGGATATCCTGGAAGCTATAAGGCAGCATTATATATATATAATCAATTAAAAAGTCTAGGAATAAATGTAACATATCAGCATTATAATATTACTGTACCTATAGACTATGGTTCTAAGATATTTATACATGGAACAAATGAAGTTATTAATGCTTACACTTTATGGCCTAATTTTATACAGACATGTAGAGTACCAAGTGAGAAACCGATTACTGGTAAACTAATTTATGTAGGGGACGGTAGACTTGATAAATTGACAGGATTAGATTTAAATGGATCAATAGCTATTATGGATTTTAACTCACAAGATAACTGGATTAATGTAGCTAAGCTTGGTGCACAAGCAGTCATATTTATTGAACCTTATTATACTACATATTCGGAAGCACTTTATAAATTTAAGACCACCCCTATACATTTCCCCCGAGTATGGGTATCGGCGGATAAAGGAGAAAAACTCATAAATTTAGCCAAGGAGAATAAAATAGTATCATTAACTGTCGATATGAGATATGAAATAAGAGATGCATTAAACATAATTGGATTTATACAAGGTGAAAAATCCAATGAATCCATAATTATTGCTGCACATTATGATACATGGTCTATTGTTCCCGCTATAGCTCCGGGAGCTGATGAGGCATCAAGTGTAGCTTCTCTTCTAGAGATAGCAAGATATTTTTCAACGCATAAACCTAAGAGAAATATTATTATTGTAGCTCTCTCAGGTCATTGGGAAGCACTGGCTGGAGCAAGAGAATTTGTAGAGAATTATTTCTTTAGTACAGATGTAGTAAGTGGAAAACATAAGATATGGTTATTTATTGGCTTAGACTTTTCGACAGATGGCAAAAATGTTGCAGTGCTCTACAGAGGCTATATGTATAACTATGGCTCTGAAACAGTCATAAGTAGATGGAATAGATGGCTTTCTTCATATATTTTTAAAGAAGTAATACCTGCCTTAAATAAAGTAAGAGGCATTGAATATAAAGTGGGATCAGGTCTTTATGGAGCATATGGATGGTGGGCTGGGATACCTGTACAATATATGCTTGATAGTGAAGCTTTTTCAGCTGCCCATGGATTGGGAATAACTATTAGAACAAATTATGTTTCGAGACGAAATTGGGGGCATCCATTAAGTACTATGAAATATTTTGATGAGGATAACCTAAAGCCTCAGATGGATGTTGCATTATCTATTATCTATGCATTAATAAATAGAGAAATGTTAGAACTCTCTTGGTTACATGTTCATCCTGCGAAGATGCTTTTAGGTTTAGGAGGCGCAGATTTCTCAGGATTTGTTACAGTAAGAGGAGAAGTACTCTTCTTTAATTTCTCTAAAGGATGGTATTCTAAGGTGCCAAATGCAATTGTAGCATTAGTATTAAATGGATATTGGTATTCAGAATATCCATTTAGCAAAATTTTAACTATTAGTGACTCGAAAGGTAAGTTTATTGTTCATGGTGTTTGGGGATTTCAAACAGGAAGCACTTATGTTGAAGCATATAAGATAAATAAAAGTAGTGGATTTATAGAATATGCTCCTGATCTCGGATTATATGGCATTAGACAAGTACCCTTTATCTATCAATTAGACCAAGCGTATTATAATGTTTCAACTGTTGTTTTTAAGGCAAGTTCACTGGTTCTTTTTGACTTAATAGATCCAGTTAGACCTTTTCCTAAAACATATATTGATCCTAGATTGAGAATATCCTATACACCATCACCATATTTATCTCATGTATGGACAAGTACACCATTTTCAATACAGATACTTGATTTTTCGACTTTAAGCGAATATATTACGTTTGGGTATTTTGCAGTTGGATATGAGGATACAGTTATGGTTTTTGCCCCTCCTAGAACTAAATGTATGATTATATATCGCATAGGAGGAGATAAAAGTGTACTTGTTAATGCATCTGGTAAATATCCAGAAGGAAATGGTTTTTATATTTATCCTAATTCTGAGCAACATATTTCTGTAACAGCATATAAATTTACTAGAGATATTCTAGAAATCATAAAGAGTAGATATACAAAGTTAAAACACATATATGTAGAAAATCCATTTATTAATTTCTATTATAATCAAGCATTAGAATACTATGAATTGGGTGATACATACCTAAGATCCTATAACTATGAAAAAGCTTATCCTTATATTATATTATCATGGAACTTAGCTTTACACGCATATGCAGGTACTATGAGTACAATTATGGATACTCTTAACGTTAACTTGATATTTTTTGTGTTCCTTGTACCATTTATAATATTTGGAGAGATGTTATTTCTAAGTGGGGAGGGAAAAAGAAAGATAATTAATGTAATTATACTGGGAGTAGTGCTTGCTACAACATATTATATTATTGCACCTCCACCTAAGGTAGCTCAAAACTTTGCGATGAGCCCACTTAGTGTTCTTTTAGAAATGCTTTATTTATTTGTCGCATTACTATTCTTGAATGAAGTTATAAAGGTATTAAAAGAAACTAGAAGAAAAATGATAGGTCTTCATTTTGCAGAGAAAGATCTTGTTTCTACGGCGTTGATAACATTTAGTTACAGTATCAGAAATATGAGAAAAAGGAAAGTTAGAACATTCTTAGTGTTAGTTACTATTATTACAGTAACGTTTGCAATGGTGTCTTTCACATCTATCTCTATGATTCCAAGATTACAACCCGCTCCTGTAAGAGGAGTACCGACATTTAAAGGGATACTACTAAAAGGTGATATAGAGTCTGCTCCAGCAAATGTAATTGATCCATATTTTGTAAAGATTATTCGTTATATTGTAGGGACGTCAGGAAACATATCGGTTAGAGTGTGGTATTATCCAATGTCTGAAGAAGGTAAATCTGTCGAGACAACCGTACAAGCTAATGGAAAATCGTATACTATTAAAGCTATTCTAGGTTTAAATCCCGAGGAATTTATAATTCATAAAAAGTATATACCTTATATAGGATTTCCAGATAAAGAACTACGTGGAAATACTATTGTCTTGCCGGATGGGGCAGCAAAGGCATTGAATGTTACCTTAGGTGATACTGTTTATATAGGTTCTTACAAACTTGTGGTTGTCGGAATATATAATTCTAGTATAGCAAATCTTCTTAAAGAATTAGATAATTATCCATTTACTCCGATAAACCCTGACTTAGTTATGCAGTTAAGACTTGGATATATACAACAAGAAGAACATCTTCCTCTTTCATGGTCTGAAATAGTAGTTGTACCATCAGACTTAGCTTATGATATGGGAGGATATGTAGCAAGTATAGCCATACAATTGAATAATAATACAAAAATAAGAGAACTCGGTGAAAAAATAGCGTACATGTTTAGAGGTCCACCGATATATTTAAGCGATGGTGAAAAGGTATATACTATAGGATTTCTAGGAGGATTCGGACTCGGGGGATTTAGCTATTTCTTAGGACCATTAATTATAGGATCATTAACTATATTTATGACAATACTAGGAGGTATAAAGGAAAGAGTCAGAGAAATATTTGTTTATACAGCGGTTGGCCTATCTCCTACAGGGATCATTATGTTATTTATAGGTGAAACTTTAGTATATTCCTTAACCGGTGTAATAATAGGTTATCTACTCGGCACAGTTGCAAACATTTATTTAACAGCCAATAAATTGTTACCAAGCTATTTCATAGTTAATGCATCATCGTTCTCAGTGTCTATAACCTTTTTAGTAACGTTAGGTGCTTCCATTTTCTCGGCAGTTTATCCAGCTTACATAGCCTCAAAATTAAGTATACCATCACTTGAGAGAAGATGGAAAATGCCTACTAAACCAAGAGGAAATAAGTGGGAGATACCATTGCCTATTAGTATACCTAGCTATAATGAGTCCGTAGGCTTACTTTATTATTTATATGAATATTTAGAGGCTCATAAAGTAGAGACTCCTGAAAGCTTTATTGTCGATACTTTAGAAATCGATAAAAAAACACCAGCATTACTAACTACAATGGCTCTAAAACCATTAGAAACTGGGACGAAACAGAAAATGGTTATAATGCTAAAAAGGCTTGAAACAGAAAATAGATATGTTTTCATAGTGAATCTTGAATTATTGCATGGATCGAAAGAAGTATGGACATCTGTAAACTATTTAGTTATAGATTCTTTCCGAAAGCAGTTGTTAATATGGCGTAGTTTAACATCTAAAGAAAGAAGAAGTTATATTGAAAAGGCATTAGAATTTTTTAAATTTTAATTAGGTGATAATATATGATGGATAGTGGGGAAATATTAGAACAAAAAGAAAGAATTTTAAAACCAGGATTAACATATAGATCTGCATTAGCGCTTGTTTTTGCATCATTAGTAATAATGCCAGTACAATTATACCTAATACTTGTTTCGGGTGCCAATATTGCATCTGCTGCTGTATATATAACAGTTATACTTTTTACAGAGTTATCTTTCCTTGGTGGATCTCCTTTAACAAAACAAGAAATTTTTATTGTCTATACATTAGCTGGATTGGCTGCTTCTAATCCTGTATTTATCGCATTTGTACAGAGAAAATATTTAGTAACATCACCCTTTTCATGGTCCTTTATCGATCCATTTACACGTAAGCCTTTGCCAGAAGTTATTCCATGGTGGTATGTGCCACCTTATAATGCCCCTTCGACAGCGATTAGATCATTTTTCCATCCGGACTGGGTTATACCAATGGTGCTGTCAACTTTTCAATTTGGAGTATTATATATTATTGAAGAAATTGCACTAACGATGATGCTAGCCCAATATGCAATAGAAGTTGAAAATTTACCGTTTCCACTTGCCCAAGTAAATTCACAAATGATTATAACTTTAACTGAGAGGCCTAAAGAAAAAATGAGTATCTTTGCTATAACTGCAACTCTATCCGGAGCATATGCACTTTTTCTCTATGGTATTCCAATACTAATGTTTGCAGCTTTCGGTGTTTCAATGCAACTTATACCTTTTCCATGGATAGATCTAACTACAGGATATTTTGGTGTAGAAAAAATAATGCCGGGAGCAGCATATGGTATAGCTACTGATGCTTTGGCATGGGTAACGGGCTTTATATTGCCTTTAAACTTACTTGTATGTCAATTTATTTCATCAATTGCTGTATGGGTATTTGGTAGCTGGCTGGCTTTAACCTATTTCAGAGGGATATTTCCAACATGGGCTGAGGAATGGAAGAAGGGTATGTCACTCCAATTGGTTGTGCAGAGAGCAACATTGAGAGTGTGGGTATATCCACAGGTAGGTATTATAATAGCTTTAGCAGCATTAACTATAGTGTTTAAATATAAATCTATTATAAAGGCCTTCAAAATATTTATTCATCCACCTGCGTCCATAAAGGCATCAGGATATTTAAGTTTCAAGACATCGATGTTGATGTATTTTGGAGCTACATCATTGTCAATAGTAGTGTTTCATCTTTTTGTTCCCGATTTTCCTATATGGATAGCTGCGCTATTTTCTATTGGTCTAACGTTTTTTATAGGTATTGCAAATACAAGAATGCTTGGTGAGGCAGCAACAACGCTTACAGCAGATCTTGCCGGATATCTATGGTATGGAAGTGTGTTATTGGTAGGGTATCCAAAGGTTGATGCAATGTTATTTTCTCCTGTTATTGGTGGAGGATCAGCTGCTGGCTGGGTTCAAAATATTAAAACAGCATATTTAACAGAGACGAAGCCTATAGATTTCTTTAAAGCATACGTGATAGCTGTTATACTATATCATATATTCAGCATAATTTATGTATCATTTATGTGGGCTATTGCTCCCATACCTTCTTCTGTTTATCCTGCTACGACGATATACTGGCCCATTACAGTTATTAACCAAGGAATGTTTTTAACGCGTCAAATAACTGGTAAGCCTTTTCTTATTGCCGGATCTGCAGCATTATTCTTTATACTTGGTGTGGTTGGTAATATTCTAAATAAGATAGGTATTCCATTTAATATAGTTGGTTTAGCGACTGGAACGCTTACATTACCTCCTTTTGCTACCTCTTCTTTAATAGGAGGTATTATTGGAAAATATGTTTTACAAAGATATATCGGTAAAGAAAAATGGAATGAAAATAAAGCAGTAATTGTTGCAGGTGTGGCATTAGGAGAAGGTATAATTGTGGGAATATTTTCAGCATTTACAATGATGTCTAAATCAACTTGGTTGTTACCGTACTAAAAAAATTTTTTCTCTTTTTATTATTGATTTTTCTAAAGAATGGATTTTATTTTTTAATATTTTTCTAAAAGTATAAATATAGATGATTTCATAGAATATATTATAAGAAAAAAGGTGAGTAGATGGCTGAGGAGAACCAAGAAGAAATTGTCGTATCAGGATTGAAGCCTTGGCTAATACTATACGCCATAATTCTCCCACCTATCTCATTCTTTTTAAACAATTGGATGCAAACACTAACAACATGGTGGGCTTGGCCTGGTATATATCCGCTTCCTCCATTTTTGTTCTTACTTATATTTTATGCTATTTCTAAGGCAACTGGCTGGAAAATAACACCTCAAGAGTTGGCAATATTCTTTGTCATAAACTTTATGGTATCAGGCTGTGCTTATGGGGAATATGGAATATTACAATGGACTCTTTCACCTGTACCGACATGGAATATTGCAATTCCTCTATATGCTTTAAATGCAGATCCTTACAAAGAAGTTTTTTCAAAAATTATACCATCATATTTAGCTCCAACTGATCCAGTAGATTTACAAGCATGGTGGTCTGGTGGACCGTTTAACTTTTCACATTGGTTGCCAGCTATGCTTTTCTGGTCTTTATGGGTAATAGCTATATACGGTGGTAGTATTTTCTGGGGTTTCTTCCTAAGAAAGCCATTAATTGAGGTAGAAAGATTACCATTTGTCGGTGTCTTAGGTCATGCATACATGTTTAAATGGTATACTGAGGAAGTTGATAATAAGCCCAGAATATTTAACTTTAAGTTAAAACTTACGAAGCTTTTCTGGGCAGGATTTATGTTCGGTTTTATATTAGTATTTCCAGATGTTATAAGATTCTTTATACCAGGTGCAGCAGCTGGGACTGAATTAAGATACCACATATGGGATCTTAGACCATCTACTGCCAGCATATTACCAGGAGCAGATACAAGAATATGGATTACGACACCTGAAATATTTATGTTTATGTTTGCCCCACTGGATATGTTAATGACATATGTACTATGGTACTGGATATTTGGTATATTGTACCCACCTTTAGGTATAAGTGCCGGACTATTACCAGCACCAAGTGGCACAGTGTCATGGGGTTATTGGGGTTATAGTCATGGACCATTTAAATTTGGCTATTTCAACGTATACGGTGTAATGTTTGGTTTAGGAATATGGGTATTAATATCGCATTGGAAACATTTCATAAATGTCTTTAAAGCCGGTCTTGGATTAGATAAATCTTTACCATCTGGAGAAGAAGGAGTATCATATAAATGGGTAGTATTAGGTGGTATTGGATCCTATATTTTAGCCGTAGTTCTTATGTCGTTGGCCGGTGCACCATTCATATGGTCATTAATAGCAATGCTATGGTATATTCTAATGATGTATGGATGGACTAGAATGATGGGTGAGGTGCAAGAATTTATGGGATCAGTATACCATCAAATGGGACAAGTATATGATATTGGAACGATATTTGGTTATTGGGGCCCTGCACCGGCACAAAACACTACTGCTCTATCTGCAATGATGATGTGGCAAGCAACAGGTTCAGGAGGTTCTAGAATGAGTGCATTAGCAATGCATCATCATTTTAAGAGCTATAAAGTAGCAAACATGCTTAAGACAAAGGCATTTGATATATTCGTTATTTCTATAATCGTTGTAGTAATGTCCGCATTTTCAGCAGAGTTCATATGGCCTTGGTGGATGACAAAATTTGGAGGACATACAGGAGTAAAAGGATATATCAGCTATGAACGATGGGGTCTACCTACAACTTGGAGTTATACATATGGTACGCCTCCAAGCATTCAAGCTCCAGAACGATGGGGTCTAACACTAAGCGGCATAATATTTACAATATTAGTATATCTAGCCAGAGCCAGATATGCATGGTTTTTCTTAAATCCTGTTGGTATAGCGGCAACATTTATAGGTCATTGGTGGGCTACAGGATTTATAGCACTTGTAGTAAAATATGCGGTTCTCAAAATAGGAGGGTCTAAAGCATATGAAGACTACTTAGTCCCACTAGCAGCAGGAGTATTGGCAGGATATGGTATAAACTACATTATTACAGCTTGGCTAGCTTTCTTCACTATAGGTATACCAGAATTCTTTGCTCGACTATAATTAAATTTTTTATTTTTTATTTTTATTAATTTTGATAAGTTAAACTAGTTTTATTAGTGTAATTATTCTATTTTGGACAAAGCTTTATAAAAGAAATAAAATAATACAAATATCTATCTCATTTGATAATTATACTCAGAAGATAAAACTAACTAGCATTAAAGAATTTATAAAATATCTTTAAACCAGATACATATTAAATAAAAGTAATGATACATTACTATTTGGTTAAAGGTGATTATTTTGAAAAAAGATCTGGTTATCAGAATAGTTTTTTGGGGAAAACCGAGGGATATTCCTAAGTGGCCTAATATACATTTTGACCCATTAGAAAGAATATCTAGAATTAAAGAATTTCTACTCTCTAATTTTCCTGAAATAAAGTTTGTGGGATGGAACTGGGTAAAAGACGTAGAAGATCTTTCAAATATAATTAATAGAATAGGGTCTGAAGATGAAGAAGTGGTTGTTATATTTCATCTCTCGAGTGGTTGGGTTAGTGCTGGAAAAATAATGGAGAAGATTCCAACTGTAGTTATAAGTGATCCATTGCTTTGGGGATATGCTGGAATGGTGACGCATTCTCAAAACTTAAGGAAGGATGGTGTAAGAGGATTTATTGTTTCATCTAAAGATTGGAATGATGTTAAAAAAGCCTTTAAGGTTATAAAAGCGTACCATACATTGAAGAATTCAAGAATTATAGTAATTGGCAGACATGTCTTAGGTTCTACAAAAGAAGAATATGTTAAGACTATGAAGTCACTAGGTGTAGAAATTTTATTCCTAGATTTTGATGAATTAAAAAATGAATATGATGGGATTAATGAAGAAAATGTAAGAGTTCTCGTTAATGAATTGATGCAGAAAGCTGATAAAGTAGTCGATGTAAACAGAGAGACCTTGGTAAAGAGTATAAGAATGTACTATGCACTTAAAAGACTGGTAGAAAAGTATGGTGCAAATGGAATAACAATAGATTGTCTTGGTGGCTTCTATAGTGGTAAGCTGGATGCATATCCATGCATAGCTTTTTCACTTTTTGATGATGAAGGAAAAGTTATGAGTGCATGTGAATGTGATATAGATTCGTTGTTAACAAAGATAGCTATGAGGGAAATTGCTGACATGCCAGGTTTTATTTCTGAGCCAGCAATAGATACTTCTGATAATGTTGCGATATATGCTCATTGTGTCTCTGCGACAAAGTTATATGGATATGATAGAGAGAATGAGCCTTTTCTGATTAGGACACATGCAGAAGATGACAAAGGAGCATCTGTTCAAGTTTTAAGTATGTATAATGGACCGGGTACTATCGTAAAGTTAATCCCTACAGAGAAGAGGATATTATTGCTTCAAGGCCTAATTCAAGGACATATGGAAAGAGAACTGGCATGTCGGACTAAAATAGTTGTGAAAGTTAAAGATGGTCAGGCATTGATAGATGAATGGCAACATAACTGGCATCGTGTACTATATTATGGTGACTGGTACAGAGAGATACTCTGGTTATCAAAATTACTAGGTTTTAGTCTTGTTAAAGAAAAAGGTAGTTACTAAATATTTTTTCTTTTATTTAGCTACTTTGCAAATTAGATGAGATGTTATAGCATAGCTATGTATATATATAGAAAAGCTATCATATAATTATACTTGAATATATCTGTTTCAGGCTTGTGGTCTGAAATGGATAGTAGTGTTATTTGTCCATATTGTGGTGTACGGAATCCTAGTAATGCGATGTATTGTGGGCAATGTGGAAAGAGAATCACTGGAATACAACAAAGCTATGTTAGGGATAGCCAAGTAAATATATCGCAAACATCATCTAAATCTAGTTTAGGTACTACTCCTACGATAATTCCTCCAGGTATACAAGAAAGACTTACTCCAGCAGTCTTATTCTATATTTTTAAGGATGAGTTTAAAGAAGAACTAGATATGGATGGAGTATGGGGTATGGTTGCTGCGACAGTCTATAAGATGTTATCCGATGGAGTTATAAGTATACATCCTTCAAAAAGAGGCAGAATATTAAAGAAGGACACCTTAGTTATAGCGAAACAAAGAATGTTTAATCCTCGGACATATGGTTTCCTAAGTTTAAAAATAAGCAATCTTCCCTATGGTTATTCCATAAATGTTTATGATATAGTATATGATTCTTCTAAGAAGAATAAATTAAATGATCCAGAAGGATACATTAGTGATGCTGTTCTTCAATATGATCTAGATGAGGTCACGTGGAATTTTCTATTTAAAGAAGAAGTAAGAAAGGTAAAACTTTCTTTATTAGATAAACTCTTACGTATACCCGATATATATTATACAAGATATCTAAACATAGAACATGCAAATTACTATAGACCACAAGCAGAAAAACTTAAACAGTTACTAAGATACTATCGCTACTATAATCAATGGGAGATGAAAGTTATAAAGGATGAGTGTAACAGAGCATTATACGAAATGAAATACTATGAAAGTGACTATTAGACAACATAATGAGAAACAAAATACTTGACGATAACTTATTAGAAATAAAAAGTTATTTAACAGAAAAATATAAGAAAGAAATCCTAGGTATAGTTGTTTTTGGATCCTATATCTCTGGGAAACAAGATGAACTAAGTGATATAGATATAGCTGTTTTTCTTAAAAAAGAATATTCTTTTGAGAAAATAGCATTAGATAAATTTAGTGTCGAGATATATGGATACCCATTAAATAGAGTAAGGGGCGTTCTTGAAAATAAACGAATAAGAAATAAATATGAAACATGGTACAGAACATGTTTTTTCTTAAACATGTTTAGACATTGTTCTATAATATATGATCCAGAAAAGATAGTTGTCGAATGGAAGAAAATAGCTAGAGAGTGGACATGGAGTAAAAAAGAGTTAAGAGAGGTTTATTATAAAATATTAGAAAACTGTAGATACATATTATCACTATACAGCTGTAATAGGGTTGCAGAATCGTTAATTTCTCTTAGGGATACAGTTAATCTTCTTCTAGTATATGGAGATATGGTAAATAATAGGATTCCAAGCTTTAGGCCTAAAGAACTATTTTGGAAAGCTAGGGTTCTTGATCCTAGAATAAAGCAGCTATATAGTAATGTTATGTGTATAAGCTATCTGGATTTAAAAACTCTAAATAATATTCTAGAGTTTGTTAAGATTATTTTTCTCAAGAGAAGAAAATGGAGTTATAGAGTAGAAAGAATGTTTAATGAAGTGTTAAAAAGCGTTAAAAGAAGTAAAGAATTATTTGTTGTAAATTCTAGGTTTTTTGCTCTATCGGCAATAAATGAAATCTTACAAGGTTCTGAATATGATATAAGTATAAAATATTTTGATGCTAAGAATCATATACAACTTCTAGAGGTATTAAATAGGTATGATCGAGAACTCTACAATGTTTATCTCAGTATACATAACACTTGTAGTTTAGACAACATTACACAATATGTATCTGAAATAGAGAATTTATTACAAAACTATGTAAAATAATTAATAGATATCTCAACAATATTCTTAGAAATAAAAATAGGATTTATACAGAGGGTTTACTTATTGAGCCGTGAAACATTATTTAGATATGTAGCCGTTATTTATTTGAGCCCATCTGCTCTTCTACTGGTATGTGTAGCTATAGCAAGGTATTTTATAGGCTACTATTATAATGTTCCGGTTCTTATCATTGAAGGATTACATGCACTGATAGATTTCTTTGTCTCTCTTGCAGTAGTTTTAGCTCTTTTCATCCTGTATTCGAGATATGCAAAAAGATTCCCATATGGTTTGTTTAGGATAGAAGATCTTGTAGCTTTAGCATTAGCAGTAATCATAGGGTATTCTGGTATAGAGATGCTGAGAGACTCTTTCGGTACTATGGGTAGCATGAATTATTTAGCACTAATTGTACAGGCAGTCTCGCTTCCTTTATTCCTATTATCTGCCTGGTTCAAATCTAAAGCTGGACAAATGCTTGGTTCTCCATCATTGAAGGCTGATGCGACGCATACAGTTATAGATGTTTTGGAGAGTGGAGCAGTTCTTGGAGGAATGTTTTTATATTATATGACCCAGTGGTGGATAACTCATGCTGTAACAATATTATTAGCGTCGCTAGGTCTGTTTATTGCTGCTGTTGAGGTTGGCTGGGATAGTTTTCGTGCATTGCTAGACTTGCCTCGTGATTCAAATTTTATAGAAGATGTCAAAAAACTTGTAGAGGATACATTGAATATAGATGTCGCAGATATAAAGGCTAGATGGGCTGGTTCTGTAGTTTTTCTAGAACTATGCTTGAGGCTTCATCCATTATATATGATAGAGGATGCATACATTGTTTCAAATAAAGTTAGAAAAATTATACTATCAAAATATGAATTTATAGAGGACGTGTTTATATCAGTAGAACCAACAGCTAGACATAGTATAGTTGTTGCAATACCTCAGAAAGAATGTGGACTTGACAATATAGTGTCTGAGCATTTTGGTAGATCGCCATACTTTTTAATTATAAAAGTAGCAAACGGTATTATACGTGACTATACCTGTATCAGTAATCCTAGAGGTAAACACAAGATTACTGATGAAGTTATGAAATTCCTAGTGGGAGCAGATGTAGCTGAAACTCTAAAATCCAAAAAAGTTACGGATGTTATAGTAGTTGATATAGGCGAGATAGCGTTCTCAATACTGCTTAGACACGGAATAGTAATATGGAAAGGATCAAAAAACAAAACACCGAGAATACTAATAAAGGATCTAACCCAGGGAAAACTGACTAGGCTAAAACAACCTACAAGAGAAGAAACATGGAAGAAAAACAGAAAAACATACTCTTCACCATAATATTTATTATTCTTTCTTTAAGATCAGGCGAATAAATTAATTCAAGGTGCACCTTACGACATCCATCAAAATAGAAGTATACATAAATTGTACCAGTATAGTCCATTTTAATAAAAAATTTGTACTAAAAAAGTACAATTTAATTATATACTAAATAGCATTACTCAAATATTATAAAGAGAAAATTTTCTCCTATATGGTGTTGCAATAGTTTTAATAACTCTTACACCAAAGCCAGTTATCCTGTATCCCTTTATTCTGTTGTTACATTGAATCATCTCAACTAGCCCAAGACTAATAAGAGAAAGATCATTCTTGTAATGTCCCTTTAAACCATGTAAAGCTCCATGAACTGTTGACAGATAGTTATTTGTATATTTAGCAATCTCGGATAAAGTAAAAATCTTATTTGGATAAAAAGCTAAAAATTCTAAGATTTCTCTTTTTACCCTACTCCGATTTAAAGCATAGAGTATATGCCATGGTATCATCAAGTATCCCTTTCCCTAGCCCATAGCAATATCTCCTTTTTCTCCTCTTTTTTACCTTTATATTCGTAGAAAGCCAATTTTTCAAGTATAAAACCTAGTTGAGAAACCTTCCGTATAAGCTCAATATCTGCTCCTTCACCAATACCTAAAATAGCTACGTATTTTAAAACTATAGAGTCAAAAAGAAAACTAGCAGACGATACAAATTTTCCCCAGTCCTTCCTTAAATATTCTATCCCATTCTCTTCAATTTTATTTACAAGATCGCTATAAGTCTCGATGTATATTTTAATAGTTTTCTCAGATATGAATCTGACCATATCAACTTCGTCCTCTATAATCATATCTTTTTTATCCTTTGAATACAGGAGAATTAAGGTCCATAGAAAGATCGGATCAACATATGGAAAATGCTGAAAAGGTGTATATTCCTTGGGTATTTTTCTACTTACGCCTTTTTCTGGAGATTCTCTATAGAGAATAGTAAACGGTGCTGGAACAGTAGTTAATCCCATCTGTCTCTCAGAAAAAGATTTTTCAAAAGGAGTAGGTAACATCGTTAATCTCGTTAAGATTAGCCCTAAAAAACTTCCACAAACATTCACTACTTCTTCTTCAAGATTATACTCAACTATAATATCCAAATTAAGCGACGGTACACCTAGCTAAGCAGCTATTTAGTTATTTATTTAAGGTTTTCTAAAACTATATTTTTGAAGATTATGGACTATATCGTATTAAGAGGAGTTACTGCTAGGCGTCTCAGAGAAGAGGCCAGGAAGCATAACCTAAGCTTAGAGGAGTATCTACTAGAGCTGTTAACCCAAGACATGGACCCTGAAGACAAGGCTAGAGAGTACATGACGGCTTCAGAGGATCTACTGGCAGAAGCTAGAGAAGAACTTAAAAAAGACAACGTAAGACAAGCCGCAGAAAAGGTTTGGGGAGCCGCCGCACTAACAGTCAAGGCCTATGCTCTATTAAAAGACAGAAAACGTATATCAAGCCACAGTGAACTATGGGAATACAAAAGGAGACTAGAGACAGAGCTAGGCAAATGGGCGGGCGACGCATGGGCCCGGGCTGTAGAAATGCATGTATGCTTCTATGAAGGCTGATGCAACAAAGAAGACGTAGAGAAGGCAGTGGAAGCCATTAGGAAGCTCGTAAACAAGGTTAAACAGATAATCTTCTAGTATTTTACAAACTCTAAAAACTTGATCCTAAAACCCTACGAGTTCTAGTAAAAGGAGTAGCTGGAGGCAAAAGTAGAGCATGGATTTTTCTAACTATAAAGCAGTTAAACCCAAATCTAGTCTACTCAAAAATACTGACTTAAGAGAAGTAGAGACACTAAAATTTATATTATAACGATGGTGAAAAGGACATTATTATTAAACAGTCTTTTAAAAACTGGTACAATATTAATTATAGAAGTTGATTAAGATGACTGAAATATCTACTGCCGATAGACTAGATCCTAATGGCTATATAGAGGAAATTAGGAGGGTTTTGAAGGGATTTGGTCTCGGGGAGAAGACATATGTTCCCTTGTATAGGTTTATTCCACTTATAGAACCTCTCAGTCCGTTTATTCGTTTGATTAAAGATATTGGATTTCCGATTGTTATTGTTCCTTTTCATGAGATTGTTAAACATGGTCTAGTTGACGATATTGTTTACTATGGCATAAATAGAGTTTTAGGCTATGAGGGATACGTGCTTCTTTCCTCTATTATGCCTGATGAGATGTTGAACGATGAAACCTTTAACCTATTTTTAGAGGTTGCTATAAGGGGTGGATTTTATGGTGTAATCGGGTGGGATATGCCTGTTTACGCAGATGTTTCACTAGATGAGAGTTGGAGTAATCTGGTTATCAGCATTGATAAAACCTTGGAGTTTGCTAGATCTGGTATAAATACTATTCCTTTAGCTAAAGGAGTTAACAGAGAGCAAATAGAAACTGGGCTTGACACATATGTAAAGGCCGGATTTAAGACTATTGCATTACATGTATCTGATTACATATATGCCTATAGAAGTGATCCCTTAGCTAGGAGACTTTTCTATATTTTTCTTAGGGAGCTATATAAGCGTTTTGAGAATATATTGCTGGTTGGTATAAGTAGTCCCTATAACATTAGGAAAGTTATGAGGAGATATCCAAGAAAGATGTTTTATGCTGGTCGTGGATGGTATATTTCTGGTCTTAAAGGTTTAGCTTATACAAGTTACAGGACTATTGATTTGGAGAAGAAAAGCATTGTATGCTCATGCCAGTCATGTCAAAATAAGCCTCTTACATTTTCTGAGGATACCTATAATATTATAAGACACAACCTATATATGGTGAACAACATTTTTCACGGAATCTCCCCAGACATCGAGGTTCTAGATATAGTGCTTCAAGGTAGAACACTTGTTTTATCCGATATACATATTGGCTTACCCCATTCAAGAGTTAGAGATGCAGAAAGACTTATTGTTAAATTAAGGCCCGACAACATAGTCTTTCTCGGCGACATAATAGACTTTGACAATAGACAGTATCCCAATGAGAATACCGCGATATTCGAAGCCATAAACATTGTTAATCCCAGAGTTTTCGCTGGTGTAAGGGGCGAGGCAGAAGATACACGTAGATTATATAGTGTTCTCGACAATGCCGTCGGCATAGGGTTTGAATCAAACTATCAGGCTCCTTATCTTTTAGGTTTCATAACATTATATAAATACTATAGGGTTATCAAGCCTCAGCTTACGGCATATCTGCCAGATAATACAAGAGCTGTGTTTATACACGGGCATCAGATTAAGGGTCCTCATACAGTCAAATGGCTTAGAAAAGAATTAGGTGTCGAATGGATTTTCCATGGACATACACATAGGTTTCATATAGATAACAGAGAGAAAATCGTCAATACTGGTTGCTGGCTTGAAGAGGAGTGGGAGAGAAAGTTTAATAATAGAGTGGTTGATTCTGGAAAAGCAGTTCTTATCGAGAAAGATGGAGCATTAACTGAGATAGACTATACTGACTACCTGTAGAATTGCAGTTGGTGATAACCAATGATTTGTTTCACTTACATATTGTGAGAAAAGAATCATTGGAAAAAGGAGAAATAAAGAAGATGACGCCGTCAGCACATACACCTGAGGAATGGATGATTCCAAAAGTGCTAAGAGTTGCTTGGAGATGTTGTTCCCTGGGTATATGATGAAAAAAGTAAAAATAATTACGAGGTGGTATAAAGAGTGATGAATAAAAGAGAGTTAAGATATTTTCTTAGGAAGATTTTCAAGGAAAAGAATAAAAAAATTATTACCGAGAAGGAGTTATTTATGGAGCTTAAAAAGAGAGGTTTTAGTGATGATGAAGTTGTTGAGCTATATAATTTAGCTGCAGAATATAAGATAATTCAGTCTGGTTTTATCCCGAGAATTGATAAGGAGACCGGTGAAATAGGGGGAGATATTGTTGTTGAGTATATGACCGCTGATGACTGGGCTGCTCTCAGGGCTGTGGAGAAGGCTACTGAACCCGAAGAGGATCTGAAATGGCTGCTACATGAATGGGATAACATACCACCAAAAGAAAGAGAAAAAAAGCTAAAAGAAATATCCAAAAAGTTTAGACAAATATAAGCTTATTTAATCAACTACCATTTTCTCCAACATCTTAAAAATGGACTCCGAAACCTAGTCCGTCCACAAAATACCACGATGTTACCCAGTAAGACGCCTACTAAGCTAAAAACAAAAAAGTTCTAGAACTACATAATAAGCATACCAAGAATAAAACTATCACCACAGAGAAAAATATTAAAAACTAGAAAACAGCATACACTAAGAGTAAAAACAGCAAAAGTTCCAAACTTTTTCTTAAATTAAAAAGTTTATATTATTGTAATTTATCTAAGCACCTGTTCCGTTAATGATTATTACTTAAATACTAACGAGCTAAAAAGTCATAAAATTGGTATCAGCAATGCCTAAGTTGGCAAGCATTATCTAAATAAATATAATTAATATTTTTGCTAAACTTTTTCTCAGGCTCTAATATAGAAAGATATCTATTATCCTAAGTAAATTAAAGATAATTATCTTCATCTATTAGCAACTCTAATTTAATAATTAGACAAAAATACTAAATTTATATAAGATAAAGAGTATGATATCCAGTAACAGTAGAAAATAAAAATACTAAAAATAAGAGTAAACATATACATGGAAATATTTCATATTTTCTATGATGTTGTAAATGGGGCAGTTTAAGAAAAAGCTAACTATCGAAAGAAGCCTGAACAGAAAAAGATTTTTAGATTATAGGAATAAAAAGTTGAAACTACTTAATTCTTTAAACAAAGTCAGAGCTAATATTAATTTATATCATTGGTGGGATGAACCAGATAATGTTTCTAGAATCTTAGACAGAAAAAGATTTTTTACTATAATAAATGAGAAAATTCAAAAAGCGAAAGCCAGAGACTTTAAAGACTTATTGTCAAAAAATAAGATAGACAAAAATAAGATTTCGGGTTATTTATATTGGCTTTATAGGGATCCACTAAGAGTAAAAACAGGCAAACTTAAAAAACTATGTAAATATTTACATATACCATATATTAAGATTGAAAAAATAATAATAGACAGAGATTTTCCAATAGACTTGAATTCTGAAGTAGTTGTAAAGCTATTCACACATATTTTAAATGAAGGACATATCAGATTATACAAAGGAAAAATTAGAAACATATTATATGTGAATCAAGATCCAGTTCTCATACACAGAGTTAAATTTCTAATAGAGAAGCTGGGAGGTTATGTCTTTCTACCCCCTCCTTCAAAAGAAGCATTTGAACTAAAAAGTGATTATTTAACAGCTAGGATAATGAATAAGGCAGGAATACCAGCCGGCTCCAAAACAATAGCCGACTTTTCTTTACATCCTGTAATATTAAATAGTGAAAAACTAATGTTAAATCATTTGAAGTGGACTTTTATTGAAGAAGGAACGATAGGTTTGCTTTTTGACCGTCATGGATTTTTAAAACTATACTTAAGTCTGAGTAGAAGCAAGGATATAACTAATTTATTCCCGCAACATATAATTAAAATTTTTCAAAGCAAATATAAAGGAAAATCAATAAGCGTATTCTCTGAAGATATTCCTCAAAATATTAGAGCTAGAATCCTTCTATCATTTCCAAAAGTTTTAGAACAAGAAACGGATTTCATTTTAAAAATGTTAGAAAAAGAGAAAGTTAAGATAAGAGTATCTTTTATTCATATAAGCAAAAAAGGAAATATTACAGCAAATTATAGCATTAGGTTCGCTAGTGAAAAAGCAGTAGAATATATTGCAGAAAATATTATTTTAAAAGATTATTATGGAACATGGAAAGAACAACGAATGAAAAAATTCTTAAAGTTATATAATGAATTTAAAGGAGTTAAATTATCGCCATCGCAAAGAAATGAGATTTTAGAGATAAGAAATCAATACACCCATATACCGTTAAAATGGGCTCTTGAAAAAGCAAGAAGTCTTTTTCCCAGCGTTAAATGGCTTTATAAGGATGAATACATAGATAAATTATGGAAAAGAAGGGAGAGATAATGGAAGAAGAAAAAGTGATACAGATCCTCTTCCAAGCATTTAAATACTATAACAGGGACACTATCACCCTAACAGAACTAAAAAACTACCTAAAAACAAAGAAAATAGACATAGACCCAGATGCGATGTGGGACCTAGCGGGAAGAAAAGGAATCATAGAGGCAGGAGCAATAAAATACATCGAGAAAAACAAGATAAAAACAGACATATACATAGAACTCAAAAAACAATACACCAAAAAGATCCTAAAAAACAATAAATAAAGTATACACGCTTATAAACACTACCAAATATAAAAATGAGGTTAAGCCTCAACGTAGTCAGTAATCTTCGGCAAACGCTTCGACAACCCCTTACGCTCACGAATCTTCATGATAAAGTCCAACAACATACCCTGAGGAACAGGAGCCCAATGACTGAACTCATAGCTCCAGAATGCCTTCCCCTGGGTCTGCTCCCTAATCTCATCAGCGAGATTAAAGCTCTCACTAACAGGAATCTCACCAATCACACGCATCAACAAGCCATGCTCCTCCATACCAAGAATCTTACCACGATGCTTCGTAATAACACTAAGCACACCATTAAGCCAATCATGAGGAACACGAGCATCAATCTTCAAAATCGGCTCCAACAACGTCGGACTAGCACTCAAGAAACTAGCAAAAATCGAATTCTTCGTAGCAGGCATAATCTGAGCAGGACCACGATGAGCTGGGTCTTCGTGAACCTGTGCATCTGTTAGGACGACTTTTATTCCTCTTATTGGTTCTTGTGCTAGTGGGCCTGCTTCTACGCTCCAGTTGAATCCTTGGATTATTGTTTCTCTTATTTCTCTTAGGTATTGTATTCCTGTTGTCATGTCGACTAGGATGTTTAGGCCTTCTGATATTTCCCATATTCCTCTTGCTTCGTCTGCGTCCCATCCTGCTTGTTCTCTTAGGATTCTTGCTCTTTCTCGCCAGTCTTGGCCTGCGTAGACTTTTCCTGATTGGAGTAGTTTCATTGTTTCTTCGTTTAGTGGCTCTACATAGAAGTAGAGTCTGTTGTGTTTGTTGGGTGATTTGCCTTCGAATATTTGGCCTTTCTTTTTTACTGTTTCACGGTATCTTACTACTGGTGGGCTTGTTACTACTTCTAGTCCTGTTCGCTGTTTTAGGTCCCATAATGTGATTTCGAGGTGTAGTGTTCCCATTCCGCTAATCAGATATTCTCCTGTTTCCTGGTTGATGTAGACTTTTAGTGTTGGGTCTTCTATGCTTAGTTTTCTTAATGCGTCTACTAGTTTAGGTAGGTCGCTGCTACGTTTTGGTTCTATGGCTATTGTTACGACTGGTTCGCTTACATAGGCCATTCTCTCGAAGGGCTGCATTACATCTTTATATTTTAAGTCTACAAGAGTTTCTCCTGAACGAGCCTTCTCTAATCCGAGTAACGCAACTATATTGCCTGCAGTTATTGCCTCTGTACGCTCCCTGTAAGGCCCCATATAGAGACCGACTTGGAGTATTCTCCCATTACTCTTAGCGTTCACTAGCCAGACCTCGTCACCAGTCCTTATCGTTCCACTGAATACTCTTCCCGTAGCTACAAAGCCTGCATGCGGATCCACGTTAACCTTGCTTACCGCGACAACTGTCGGGCCGTCTGGATCACATTCAATCATGGCTTTACCTATCTCGCTGTTTAGGTCACCGTGCCATAGGTGTGGAATCCTGTATTTCTGTGCCTGTCTAGGGTTAGGCACATGTTCCACAACCATGTCTAGCAACGCTACATATAGTGGGAAATCTTTCGCAAGCTGATCAACATAGCCACGCTCATATGCGTCAACGATATAGTCAAACTTGACACCCTTCTCAACGACAATAGGGATAGTCATACCCCATTTATGAAGTGCACTACCAAAAGCAACCTGACCCCTCCTAAAATCAACCTTCCACTTATCCTTAAACTCCTTATCAGCATACAACTCAATAAGATTATTAAAATCACGGACAATCTCAACAAAACGCTGCTGAATCTCCTTCGGACTAAGACGAAGCTCCTTAATCAGTCGATCAACCTTATTAATATAGAGAAGAGGCCTAACATACTCACCCAAACCCTGACGCAAAACAGTCTCAGTCTGAGTCATAACACCCTCAACAGCATCAACAACAACAATACCACCATCCATCATACGCAGACTCCGAGTAACATGGCCCGTAAAATCGACATGTCCCGGCGTGTCTACGAGGTTTATTACGTATGGCTTACCCTGCCATTCATGGTAGAGTGAGACGTTCGCGGCCTTAACCGTCATCTGCCTCATCTGCTCAATAGGCACGTAATCTAGTGCGAGGGCTTTTCCTGCGACTTTGGGGCTTAGCATTCCTGCGCCCATTAGTAGGCTGTCGCTTGTTGTTGTTTTGCCGTGGTCTACGTGGGCTAGTGTGCCTATGTTTCTTACTTGTTCTATGTTTTTCATTATTTTGACGATGTCTTCTACTTGTTTGAATCTTACCATCGTTTTCACCAGTATTGACTTTATGATAGAATTTTCTATACTATATATAGTTTTTCTGTCTGGTTGGTTTTATCACTAGAGGAGTATACCTTCTTTTATTGGTGTAATATTGTTATTGTTGTGGAAATCATAAGAATTTTAATTTCTTATATTTATAGTAAAGAGAAGCAGTGAAGGTTTTCCATTAATAGGTAATATATTTTAATTGTCTTGGTGGAGTTTGGTGGAGTGGTATACTGAAGAAAAGCAGGTAAAGGTTCTGGTTTTTAAACTTTCTATACTCCTCCTCCAATTGAATGGATTAAAAAATGATTATATTGAAGCATATTATTCTCTATCAGAGAATGGATTGGGATTATTTATAATAGGATTAGATTATAGAAAGCTTTATGTTCGAAAAAGTTTTCCGCCAAAATATCCTGTTACAATATTTATGAGATATATTAAAAATTCTGGAAAGCTTGGGAAAAATGTTGTGGGTCTCTTTTTTGTTGCTATGTTTTTACCCGATTTTATGGAAATTATAGATCGGGAAGAGGTTATTGAAAAGCTTAGAGATAAATGGATGCATGATGAGGATATTATAATTCTCGGAGAAGAGCACATAAGAGAATTGGAGAACTATGATGTTTACCGGGAATTGGAACTTGGATTGAAGACGATATATGCTTCTAATATACCTAACGCCTATATGTGGACGTGGAATACTTTAAAAGATGTAAGCATAGGCACTATAATAGATGTAACAAACAAGAGTGTGTCTCAGATTGTTAGACAAGCTAGGAAAGAGATATTGAAGGTTAAAAAGATACAGGATGTTATGGCAGAGATATATGGTGCTGAATCAGGTGAGGAGGCTATTGTAATTGAGAAAGATCATTTGGTTAAATATAAGATTAATAATTGGATAATAACATATTTTAGGGAGATATAAACTGTGTGTTTTCCATAGCTTTTTCTGGTTTCTTATATTAGATTTGGGTTCTTTTAAAGTTCAGTTTTTATTTTACCATGATGCGAGTACCCATATTCCTAGGTTAAAGAGTTTTTGTTTGCATGAATCGATTTTGATAACTTTCTTGGATTCGATTTTTCTTATGTATTTTTGTTTTAGTTCATCTTGTGTTTCTGCTGCCTTATATATGAGTCCCGGTATTCTGTTTAGTATTTCTTCTTTGTCCAAATTTGTGAAGTCATCTATTAATCCGAATGAAAGTTTGTTTAAGTCGCTATATGTCCAAAGATATACTTTATCTCCTAATAAGCTAAAAATATTATTTATATGTCTATAAGTTGTCAGTGCAGTGGATTCTAGTATTTTTAAATCTTTATCTTCGAGAATGATTAATTCAAATTTATTAAGCATCCAATTTTTCTCAAGATAGTATAAAAATTCATTAAATGATTTGAACTTGCTTAACCATCCCCATCTTTTGAACTCAAAGTCTAGATATTCTCGAAAATGAGGAATACATGCTATAAGAATCATAAAAAGATATTTGTTATTATTAAGGCTGGTTTTTATAAAATATGCTAAGCTTATATTCAGCATGTATTTAGGAAAAATATTTTTCTCGCATAATTTTGAATATCTTGGTTTGATAAGGAACTCGATAGGCCATTTTTTAGGATTGGTGTAAATTTTATAGGAAAAATAAGATTTATCTATTTGATTTATCTCTGCTAATGAAATTATTGTTTTATCTATAATTTTTCTAATAAACTTTTCATCAAAGAATAACTTATTCATCTTTATTCCTCTTTTTAGTCATTTTATTATAAACGTATTTTGTTATATCTATAATTTTTTGATTTTTCTCTTTTGCTAGTATTACTATTTTTCCTAAATTATTGTTAGGAGAATATTCTATAGCAATAATCACTCCGATTAATACTTTACTATATCTTTCTTTAGTAAATCTTTCTTCAAGTTGTTTGAGAAGATGTTTGCTAAGTGTTTTTTCAATATTTTGTCCTATTGAAACTTCTACAAATCCTACAATATTGTTATGTTCTTTACAGTATACTTCAAAATCAGATCTATAAAGGTCTCTATCTCTTATTTTTCCTTGATACTCAAAGAAAATTTTATCTTTTGATAATTCATACCTATTTATGATGAAATCCACTATCTCATTCATCATTTTTTCGGCTATCGTTTCTCCTATATCTCCAATATTACCATATTTTTTAAGTATATTCCAATAGTACAGGCTAGTTGAAACTTTATCATCCAACTTAATAGATATATGGTTCTCAATATTCAACTCGTGTACCCTAATAGGATAACTAACCAATTTTATATCAAAGAATAATCTTGTATCCTTGTTAATTTCTGGTATTTTTGCATTCAATACATGCTCATAAATTTTTTGATCTTTAGCTATTAGTCCGTATTCGGAAATTAAGATATTTTTTCTATATATTCTATCATTTCTTTTCATTTCGCCAAGGATAAGATACATGTTAGATGTAGATATATTTTTTATTTGAACTGAGATTTCTCTTATCGCTGTTACTGGATAGTTTTTGCCGTAGGCTTTTATTTCTAGTTTGTTTGGTTTGTTTTCTGTTAATGGTTGTATTATGTTTAGTATTGTTTTGTTATCATCTGCTATTTGGGTATAGTTTATTTGATTGTTTTTTGTGTCTACTTGTATGTTTACTGGTAGATAGGTTTCGTTGTTTATTGATAGTATTGCTTTACCTATGTTGTATTGGTATCTTCCGGTTTTCTCGATGTTTTCTAGTGGTGTATGTTTGTTGATCTTTATGTTTTGTCTATATAGGTTGGTTGTTTGTTCTGGTATCTGTGAAAGGAAGCTTCTATGAGTGTATAGTGTGACATAATATATTCCCTTTGGTAGTTCTCTTATTTGGAGATATGGTTCGGGTTTTCTCGTTTTTGATGTTGAAAAGTTTATTGTTCTTGCATATGTTTTCTGTAGTTGATCTTTGCTTGTTATCTTTATGAATACGAGTTTTTGTTTCCCTATTTTTCGGTATATTTCGTTGGGTAATGCGAATATTCCTCTTGTAGCGATGGAGGTGAAGAAGCCTATTTGTTCCTGTTCTTGTACTCCTATAAAGAAGGGTGCTCTTCTTGCTTTCTCTATAATTTTTTGTTTTTCTAGGTTTAGAAAGTCTGCTAGATATAGTATTTGTCTTTTTACTGATATTCTAAAGACTCCTGAGGAAAAGGATGCGGTCCCATATATTGTTTTGTTTCTCCAAGGTGTAAGTATTTTTACGAGTGTTTTCTCGGTTATTTTTAAAGCTTTTGCGTTGGTTATGCTTGTTTCAACGTAGTCTAGGTCGCCTATGATTTTGGCTGGTAGATATCTTTCTTTGAGAGTGGCGGCTTTTTTCCATGCTTTTATCCACCAAGTTAGATCGGTATATTTGCTTGGGTTTTCGATCTTGTTGAGTAGATCAACTATATATGTAGGGATCATGTCGGGTTTGTTGTTATAGGATAGTTTACTTATTGTCTCTAATATTTCTTTAAGGAGATTGTTTTTATCCGCATAGTTTAGTAGTTTTTCTAATTTTCTTTTTGTCTCTTTATTTACGGTTAGATACTTTATGATAGAAATGTATACTATTTTGAGGTATATGGTATGGTCAAGTTTTTCTATATATTGTAGAATGTCGTTTTCGGAGACGTCGAATCCCTTTTCTCTAAGCTTTAACACTATTTCTTCAAGTTTATATTTTCTCTTATTTAGCATCTTAGCTATTTCGATATAGAGTCTTGTCTTTGTTTTCCATTTGTTCTCTATCTTTCTAGCCTCTAGATATCTCTTTTTGTATTGTCCCATTCTAACACTCATTCGATATATTAGTGAGTATAGGAGACAACACAAGATTTTTTGGAGAAATGTAGTTGTTTTTGATAGATAAGATATTCATATACTGATTGCCTCTACTTCACCGTTTTTCTTTAGTATCAAGACTCCTCTCTCAGGTAAAAATTTTCTTTTTAACATTTCCTCTAAAGGATTTATTAAACCACCGCTTACGTATACATTATTTTTCCTATCCATAATAAAACGATAAAAATGACCTAGTATGACCATATCTACCTTCTTAATCTTCTTCATAAATACTGCTTTAGAGACAATTTTTTCACTTGGTAACGTGTAAAGTCCCATATTGTTTCCATGTGTAAAAAATATTTTTGTTCTGTCTGGAAGTACACCGATAACCTCTTTTCGCATTACTCTGTTTATCTTATAAAACCATAAGATAAATCTTTGAATAAGATCTTTGTTAAAAGGCCTTGTCCATGGATCGTCGCCAAAAACTAGGTTATCAAGTATCTCTAAGAATTTCCTCTCTGGATTAATGAATCCTTTTTCTTTTTCACCACTTATAGCTATTATCTCAAAATCCTTTTCTTTGAGGACATTAAAGAAATCTATTAGGTGGGATAGCTCTATATGTCCCATATAGTCAAATATATCTCCATTAAGGACGATTGTTCTCGCATTTATTCTTCTGATTAGTCTCAATGTTTCTTCAAAGAGTGATTCGGGTAAGCCAATATGTAGATCAGAGAGTACTAGTATAGGTGGATTGAGATATGTATCAAATATATCATATCTTTTTTGTATATTACCTATTTTATCTATTACTGTATTAAGATTATGTTTTGCCTTTTTTTCTTGGCTATCTTTATATGTTAGTATTGCTCTGTCTGTGATGAGTATATTTTTATTTAGGTTAACGATATTGTCAGAAGAATAAATGATGTTTTCCTTGGCGTCGAGAAGCCAAGATAATCCACAGTACACATATTTTTCTCTACGGTAAATGTTCTTAAAGATAAAGTTTAAAACATATGGTCGCAGTACTCCGATAAGATGTATTTTGTTGAATGCTTTTTCCAGAGTTATAAGATACCGTCTTAATATATCTCGTGAGATACCATCATGGAGATTTGCTGTGTATTCAGATGCATGTAATGCAATATTTCTAAAACCAATGTTTTTAATAGTATTTATAGAAAAATCTATCTCATAACCATAGTTTCCTTTAGCTAAAGGAATAATTTTAAAGCCCAGTTCTTTAAGAGATTCAAGTTTACTAAGAGATTCTTGAAGATTCCGCCATCTTTCTTCTCTTGATAAATCCATTTCTACGGGCATATCCCAGGCAATAGCAGCATAGAAATTTCCTTTATCAAGTAAATGTATAAACTGATTGAAGGTTTCTTCTCTTAACAGTAACTCATCAGGCATAATAGAAGATAAATAGACTCTACCACTATAGTCAAGCAGACCATTTATACTTTCGTTTATTATACTATTGTATTTTTTACTGTTGATAATCCTATAGAAACTTACAATTATTTCATTAATTTCTAGTTCCTTTATAATTTTAATAACATTTATATCTAGAGGAACTATAGGAATAACATATTTTGTTACTTCTTTCTCTTTATTATTCATCATTAATTAAATTATTTCAAAATTAAATAAACATCAAACATTTTCGTTATTTGGTAAGAATTTCAAATCTTTAATGATTTCTTTTTGGCTTAGATATTTAAGTATCGAAATAATTTAAAGATACAATTCTATAGATAAATATATATATGTTAGTATAGATAATTGTATATGATGAATATGTCTGAGATAGATGAATTAAAGAAGAGGGTTGAGTTACTGAGTAGAGAGGTTGAGGAGCTAAAAAAGATTGTTTATGGGAAACCTAAGGAGAGTTTTTCGATGGATGTTTCACGGGGTGTTGGTAAAGCTGTGAGTAAGTTTCTTGAGGATTCTGGAGAAGAGTCTATTTTTGTATGTGCAGGTGTTATTAAGGAGAATGGAAAAGTCAAGGATAGTTGGAGTTTTGATTATTCCTTAGATGAGGTTTTTGAGATTCATCCGAGTCGTATAGTTAGACTTCTTTCTCCTTTGACTAGTGAGCAACGGATTAAGATTCTACGAATTATTTTAAGGAAGCGTCCAATAAGTATGTCTCAGCTCTCAGAGGAAACTGGCTTAGAGGGCGGTGAACTTTATCATCATTTAAGGGAGCTTATGAGAAGAGATTTTATTAGACTTATTAAACGGGGGACTTATGTTATTACTCCTAAGGGTGAGATTGCACTTATAGTAGCTTCTGGGATGGCGTTTGCTTGGGAACCCTCCCTTGAGGAAGAATTAGAGAACAAAGATAAGTAATAATGATTTTAGCAGTTTCTTCCATTTTTCCATAGATTGTAAAAGTATTGTTCCATTTTTTTGGCATAGTATTGGTTTTCTATTAGTACACTGTATTCATTATTATGCCATAATGCTGATTCTGTCCAGTTATGGCTTCCTATGATTATCCATGTAGAATCAATTATTAAGATTTTTATATGTGTCGTGATGTCTTTCCTTGGGTCTAATTTTATCTCTATTCCATGGTTTTTTAGATATTTGATTGTTTGTCGATAGCTAGTATTGGTTTTGTCATCCACCAGTATTTTTATTTCGATTCCCTTATTATGGGCTTCAATTAAAAGTTTTAGTAACATGTTAACAGGGTCGTTATACACTGTCTCATAGGGATCATATTTGATAGAGTACATTGCTAGATAAATGCTTTTGTTTGCATTTGAGATAAGTTTCTTTATAATGTTGTAGTATTCAGTGTCTGGTAATAGAATTATAGTAGTATTACATTGCTTAATGGTCTTTTCTAGCTTAGCTATTTGTAAGTCTTTATTTTTAAGAATTTCTTCGAGAGAAGAAATGTTTTCTTTAAGTGTCTGTATTCTTTTTCTTAGTTTATCTATCTCCGTTTCCAAGTGATTAATTCTTGTTTCATTGTTTATTTTAGATATTGTATAGATACCTAAAGTCATGCCTAAGAGGAATATAAGTATATAAGAGATGAATAGTTTTTTACTAAACATTTTCTCACGTCAGTCTATAGATCTATTTAAGAATGAATTCATCAATAAAATAAATAATAGGCTTGTCTCTCTTTTTTATTTTTAGATGGGGCTTGCTGAGGCTAGAAACATTATATAGAATAGATGTATAATGTATAGTTTATTAATACGACTAGTAGTTTGGTATATATCCTTAATAAAAACTTTATTCGAGAATTTTTTAATTTATAGAAGCTTTGACTCAGTGTCTTTTTGTCTAGTCCTATTCTGTAGATATTCCCAGTTTATTTTTTGTGCAGAAATAACCATGGTAGCTTTTTCATAGTCTAAATCAGATTTCCAATACACACAGGCTATTATTATAAATCGATGTTTTCGGACTATATTCATTTAAGGGCTAGGTTTTACATATAGAAATATTGTCTTATTTCCCATTCTGTTATCTTAAGAGTATTTCTAGATATGTTTTTTTCTTTAAGATATTTCATGTAGTTGTTCCACTCATTTACTTTCTCCTTTAGTAATCTGGTAAACCCATTGTTTAGAAGTTTTTTTAGTATAGTGCCTCTTTCTGCTTCTTTTATAGCCTCTTCTAAATTTGATGGTAGTGTTTCTAATTCATTTTTCATATGATAAATGTTTTCTTGTATTGGGTCGGGTGGTATAATATTTTCTTCTAATCCTTTTAGTCCAGCTATATATATTGCAGCGATAGCAATATATGGGTTACAGAGTGGATCAGGCATTCTGACTTCTATTCTATTAATATTGTCTTTGCGATATTTTGGTATTCTTATTAGTGCCGACCTATTACCGTAGCCCCATGAAATATATATTGGGGCTTCAAATCCTGGAACCAGTCTTTTAAAGGAGTTGACGGTTTGGTTTGTAGCTAAAGTTATTTCTCTTGAATATCTTAGGATACCTCCTATAAATTTTAGGGCTGTTTCTGTTAGCTTTCCATTATTTGAAAATAAGTTTTCTCCATTATTATTGTGAAGTGTAAAATGTATATGCATCCCGCTACCATTTAGCCAGTAGAATGGCTTTGGCATAAATGTTATTTCCTTTTCGTTTTCTTTAAAGAATATTCGTAAATAATATTTATAGAATATTATGTTATCGGCCATTTCTAGCGCGTCTTGATAATTCATGGTAATTTCATGTTGGCCATCTCCAACTTCATGATGTTCCAATTTTATATCAAATCCGATTTCGTCCAGTTTTTTCATTAGTATTCTTTTGAGAGGCTTAATTTCGTCTAGAGGATAAGGATTCATGTATTCATGGTTTCTTAAAAAATTTTGTTTTTTAACATAGAATTCTATTTCTGGGCCAGCTTTAAATTTATAGTTTTTTTTCTTAAGGATATTTTTGAGTATCTGTCTTGGATAATAGGAGAGTGGTTTTCCATCTTTATAGACATCACATAGGAAAAATGCTATTTTATGGCCATTAGAAGAGTATATTTTTAAAGTGGTCGGATCTGGGATTGCTAAAAGGTCTGAGTCCTCTATATCACTGAGATTAACTGAAGAACCATCAAATCCTATTCCCTCCTCCAATATTTTTTCTATATTTTTATTCATTAATGTTCTTGTTTTCAATCTGCCTTCAAGGTCTACAATACCAAGTTCTATAAAATCGACATTATTTAACATACTTTTCCTATTTTTATGAACATATTTTTATTTTTTAGAGCAAGAATAATGAACA